>TARA_R110002012_G_scaffold57941_11_pt1 | contig 71175 bp, 79 predicted proteins | sample TARA_R110002012 | Tara Oceans TARA_R110002012 (sample SAMEA4396515) | marine metagenome | biome: Westerlies Biome; feature: [DCM] deep chlorophyll maximum layer (ENVO:01000326); material: water (ENVO:00002006), including particulate matter (ENVO:01000060) such as... | depth 40 m
ACCGAAAGAAACAGCAGCACCCGGTAATATTGATCCGAAGCCATCGCCTCGACCACCTCCTCGGGCGGGTTGTTCGGATCGGTTCCGACCAGATGGTCGCCGACAATGTAGACCCCGTAGTAGAAAGCCAGCGGCGCAAGCGTCCACCAGGCGTTACCGGTCATGAGATAGGTCAGGGCCGCCAGCCCCGGCAGCGACGGCGACAGCACCGAGAGAACCCAAAGCCAGCGTTTGTTGTCGCGGTATTCGATTCTGTCGCCGTTCCTGGCCGTGCTGATGAAGATCATTGTTCCGCTCCCAAGCCGCCGGATTCTGGCAAGCCTCCCTTGCGCTCAGGCGGATGGTAGGCGCGCGCACCCGTTGGAGCAAGCATCTCGCCAAGCGAGTGGGAAATGCCCAGTTCCTTAACGAACTTGCGCTAGGGTGATGCCGGATTATCTGAACAAGGATGAAGCTCATGCGACCTCTGTCCGCCATTGCTGCATTGCCTGCCGTGCTGGTCACCGCAATGCCCGCCCATGCTTTCGACTTCAAGAACGCGCTGGTGCAGGTCTTCGGCTCCTCGGATCCGAAGGATCTTGGCGGGCCGATCTTTGTCCTGATTGGCCTGATTGCATTGCTGTTCTTCTGGGGCGCGCTCAGGATCGGCAAGAAACGCCAGCGCCGCATGATCGAGAACTACGATGCCGACATCAAGGATTATTCTACCCGGCTGCGGCGCGGCAAGATCTGAACTTGAGGCATGGTTCCGCTCTTTTCCGAACGGCATCAAGCGGGGTCATGCCCCGTCTGGACCGCAACAGCGGCCACTGATCGAAATCCGGAATGCAGGCTTTCCCGAAATTCATTTTTACATCGAAGGCAGATGCTTTAGGAAACCTCTGAGGGCCAGTGGCTCGTCAGATTGTTCATCTCCAAGGGGCCGTCATGCCTGCTCAACTCTCCGTCAATCTCAACGCCGTCGCCATGTTGCGCAACCGCCGCGACCTGCCCTGGCCGAGCGTCACCGGCCTGGGCCGCATCGCGCTGCAAAACGGCGCCCATGGCCTGACCGTGCACCCGCGTCCCGACCAGCGCCACATCCGTTTCTCCGACCTTCCCGAGATCCGGGCCTTGATTGACGACGAGTTCCCGCAGGCCGAGTTCAACATGGAAGGCTACCCGACCGAGGAATTCCTCGATATGGTCGAGGCCAATGCGCCCGGGCAGGTGACCCTGGTGCCCGACGATCCATCCCAGGCAACCTCCGATCACGGCTGGGACTTCGAGGGCAAGGGCAATGTCCTGCGCTCGGTGGTGCAACGCCTGAAAAAAGGCGGCGCGCGGGTCTCGCTGTTCTGCGACCCCGACGCCAGCCGCGCAGCTCTGGAAGCGGCCAGGGCCACCGGCGCCGACCGGGTCGAATTCTACACCGGTCCCTATGGCGGCACTTTCGACGACCCGACCCGTGCCGCCGAGGAGCTGAAGAAACTCGAAATCTCGGGAAAGATCGCCGCCGAACTGGGCCTTGGCGTCAATGCCGGCCATGATCTCACCGTCGATAACCTGCCGGGCCTCGCCCGCGCCATTCCGGAGCTTCTCGAGGTCTCCATCGGCCACGGCCTGACCGCGGACGCCCTCGAACATGGCATGGCCGAAACCGTCCGCCGGTTCGTCAGGGCCTGCGGCTGAACCCTGTTCGCAACCTCCCTCCGTCGACGGCGGACAGAGGGAGGCGAGCGTCGTGGCAGGAGATCAAGACCACGGCGCAACCGGGCGTGGGCCTGCTCAGCCCAACAATGCCGGCTTGACGGTGGTGAGAAAGTCTTCAAGCGAAGTCGCCCCGCTGCCCGAAAGCGCGGTCGCGTCGTCGGTCACGATGTCGACCTTGCCGTCCCGCGTGTTGGTGTCAAACGAGACAAGTGTCGGCACCATCGGGGCCGGAACGCCGGCGCCTTCCATGCCTTGGGCCAGCTGCTCGTCGCTGACGTGCACAACGGCCAGCGGCTTGCCGGTGACCTGCGAAACCAGCGCTGCGATGTCCTCCGTCGTGCGGGCGGCGGGGCCGGTCAGCGTGTAGGTAGCGTTTTCGGAAGCCTCCTTCGCCAGGCTTGCCGCGATCGCACGGGCCACGTCGTCGCGGGCGATATGGGCAATCCTGCCGGTGCCTGCCGAGGTGAACCACTGACCCATGGCGAGCGCCTGCGGCAGTGTCATCATCAGGTTTTCCATGTACCAGCTGTTGCGGAAAATGGTGTAGCCGAGACCGGCGGCTTTGATCGCATCTTCGGTGCCCTTGTGGTCCGGCGCAAACAGCACTTTGGCCTCGCCCGGGTTCGGCATCGAGGTGTAGGCGATATGGCTGACACCGGCAGATTTCGCCGCAGCAACAGCGGCCAGCTGCTGGCGCAGCCGGGTGCCTTCGGCATCAAGCGCATCGGTGGAGATGATCAGCACCCGGTCCGCGCCCGCGAAACTTTCTGCAAGCGCAGCATCATCGAAATCAACCGCGCGGGTTTCGACACCGCGTGCGGCGATGTCGGCGAGTCTGGCCGGGTCACGCGAACCGGCAATGAGCGATGAGGCCGGCACATGGAATGTGTCCAGCAGGTGATGCACCACCGCCGCGCCAAGCTTGCCGGAAGCGCCGGTTACAAGAAGTTTGCCTGTCATGTCGTTGTCCTTTCATGGGAGACATCGCGGAAACCGCTGTCTCAAAAATCAAGCTGCTCTCATATTGAGAGTTGCTTCACATATGGTATGTAAAGGACAGGCGAAAGAAGGCAGTTTTGCTGCCGATAGTTACCTCGAAGGAACCACCATGGACGCGCATATCCCGTTTTCCGACCGTTTGAAGATGATGCCGGACGACCACAAGCTGGAGAATTGCCCGGTGCGCCAGGTCATGCAGGGCATCTTCGGCAAATGGAGCACCTTGCTGCTGCTGGCGCTGAGCGAAAAGCCGTACAGGTTTGGCGAGCTGCGCCGTCTGGTGCCCGACATTTCGCAACGCATGCTGACCCAGACACTGCGCGATCTCGAGCGCGACGGCTATGTCTACCGCAAGGTCTACGCCACCAAGCCGCCAAGCGTCGAATATGGGCTGACCGGGCTGGGCACCTCGATGCTGACCCCGTTGCAGGACCTCGTCATCTGGGCCGGCGACAATTTTGCCAAGGTCGATGCGGCGAGAAAACACTATGACGCGGACGCCGGGGCCTGACGGTCGGACGGCCATGGCTGCGTTCATTCCGTCATGGCCTCAAGCTGGTTCCCGGCCATCCCGGAGGGCGCACATACATCTTCTTCTCCGTGTTTTCCGAGGGTGCGCCGCCAATCCGGCCTGAAAAGAGCTGCGGCAACAGCGCCGGCAGCCCAAATCTCGGCAAATAATCTTGAAATCGGCAAACGGGTCGGCCAGAAAGCGGCAACGCTTCAACCGGGGTCCTTATGAGTCGCATCACGTTCACACTCGCCATCATGGCGCTGGCGCTGTCCGGCTGTGTTGCCCCACCGCCGCCTTCCGCAAAGAAATCAGCCGTGAATCTGGAGGCGGTGCTACCGCCGCAAAGTCTGCTGCGCGAGGACACGCTGACCGCGCTCAACCATGACCGAAACCAGAGCCGGCTTCCCTATGTCGGTGTCTGGGCGACCGATGGCGACAAATGCGCGATGATGGACCAGACCGCGTTTCAGGGCTTTGCCGTCATCACGCCCGACAGCATGCGCCGCTCGGCCGAAACCTGCACATTCGAGCAAGGCCAGCCCGGGTCGCCCTATGTCCGTCTTGAAGCCACCTGCAAGGCGAGGGGAAACAAGACCACCAGCCGGACCTTGGGCATCCAGATGCTGTCGAGCCGGCAGCTGGCTCTCACCACCGCCCCCGGAAACCCGCCCACCGCCATGGTCCGCTGCCGCCTGCTGCCAACACCAGAGCCGGTCTCGGGCAGGCCGTAAGGCAAGGTCGAGTCTGTGACGGCGGCGATCAGAAGAGTGGCGGGCAGCAGCAGGATTTATGCGAACACGGTGCCGGCCAGTCGGCTCAGCACCATCCAGACCAGCACCCGAGGGTAAAACCCTGATTGACCTTGCCAGTCACCACGCCGTCGGTGAGACCGGCGAGATAGGGGGCGATCAGAATGAACATGATGATCGTCGCCACCCCGTTGATCACGGCCGACAGCGAACTCGACGTCACCCGGAACTCCGGATCCAGCGCCCCGGCAAAGATCGCTGACAGTTGGAGACATGTCGAAAGTCCATACAGCGGTCCGCAAAAGGCTTCACTCACCGAAGGCGCTGATATCTCCTGGTTTCAGGCTTTATGCGGCGGGGAGAGGTGGTCGGAGAAACATGGTTGCGTCCGCATGCTGTTCGCGTATCGACCAGCAGCCCGCTCCGGTCAGGCCAAGGTTTAACGCAGGAGTTTTCCCCGACGCAGCGCAATTGATCGAAAGTGGTCAGGACAATTTGTTAGACTGTGAAACCTCATAACAAAGAAAAAATGCTGTTTGTGCCCGCACAACGGGATTTGTGAGGGCTCGTGTTTCCGGTCTTGACTCTCGGTTTTGAAAAAGGTCTAAAGAGGTAAGACCAATTGGTGAGGCCGATGAACGACACCGTCACAAAAGAAGATTCAGATCCGCAGACCGGAAGCGAACGCGTGTTTGCGTTTTTTCGTGAAAAGGTTCTGTCCGGTGAGCTCAGGACCGGCGACCGTCTACCGGCCGAACGCGATCTGGCCACCCAGCTCAATGTCGGTCGTCCGCTTTTACGCGAGACCATGCGGTCGCTGGCCATGCTCGGCCTGGTGGATATCCGGCACGGCAGCGGCGCCTTTGTCGGCAAGGCCGATATCTCCGTCCTCACCAATTTCTTCACCTTCAGCCTGGCGCAGGAGCAAAATGTCTCCGAAGACATCATGCAGGCCCGCATGGCGATTGAATGCCAGGCCATCCGGCTGGCCTGCGAGCGCGCCACCGACAGCGATCTCGACCGGATCGGCGGCTGCCTGACGGCCCTGATCAACACCCTGTCTGATCCCGAAAAGGGCGGCATGGCCGATTTCCGTTTCCATGCGGCCATCGTTCAGGCGAGCCACAGCCAGGCGCTGATCACGCTCTATAAGGCGATCTCGGAACTGCTCAAGCAGAACCATGTCGAGCGCCGTCAGGTAACGCACAAGACGCCGGAGGTAATTGACGACCTGGTGGACTCTCACCGCCAGGTGTTTCTTTCGATCGTGGAGGGGGATGGAGACGCTGCCGATCGTCGGCTGCGACAGCACTTCGCGATCGGCGACGAACTGCGCCGCAAGAGCATCATTGCTGCTTTCAGCAGTGGTGGAATGGCGGAGTAGACTAAAAAATCAACAGTGGAGGAGTGAGTATGTATACTTCGATTACAGGGCGCATTGCGTCCACAATCCTGGCCCTGGGTCTTATGTCGGTCCCGGCTGTGTCGGAAGAGCTTCGGTATGCCCATGTCGGCTCCGAGGGCGATATCCAGACCCAGTATGCGGCAGAAGCCGCTGCCGGTATCGGTGAAGCCACCGGCGGTGATGTCACGGTCAAGGTGTTCCCGGCCAGCCAGCTCGGCGGCGTCGCCGAAATGGTTGATGGCGTCCGCCTCGGTTCGATCTCGATGGGTCACCATGACTTTGCCTCGCTGGCACGGATCGTGCCGGACGTGGCGGTGTTCAACGCTCCGTTTATCTACCGCAATGCCGAACAGGCGCTGGCGGCGACTGATCCGGAAACATCGCCGGCCTTGCAGGAGATCAACGCCAAGCTGGTCGAGGAAGGCGGTGTCCGCATCATCGGCCGCATCTATCGCGGCGCCCGCCATATCTCGTCCAATTTCGAGGTCAAGACGCCTGCCGACCTGAAGGACAAGCCGTTCCGTGCTGTTCCACTCGATCTCTGGGTGTCGATGGTCAAGGGCTTCGGCGCCACGCCGACCCCGGTGGAAGTCTCCGAACTCCCCACCGCGCTGATGACCGGTCTGGTGGTAGGGCAGGAAAATCCGCTGACCATGATTTCGGCCAACAAGCTCTATGAAGTGCAGTCGCACGTCGCCATGACCGGCCACATGCACTCCGTGCTGGCTGTCTTCGTCAATGAAGACGCCTGGCAGGCTTTGAGCGAAGACAACCGCGCCAAGATCACCAAGGTGCTGGATGAGAAGGCCGACGAGTCGCTGCGCTGGGCGCAGGAATCGGAAGCCGGTCTGGTCGAGGAGCTCAAGGCCAACGGCATGACCGTTGTCACCGAAGCCGACGGCCTCGACATGGATGCTTTCCGCACCCCGGTGCTGGATCAGATCCGGGCCGACTTCCCGGATTTTGCCCCCTACATCGAACAGATCGCAGCGGTTAAGTAACCCTTGTGCTGACCGGCGGGCGTCTTCGGGCGCCCGCCATTTTTCGGGGGAGGGTGCCATGAAACTTGCCAGACGCATTGTCGAAATCGCCAGCGTGTTTTTGCTCGGCGCCTTGGTCTTCGTGCCATTCGCCCAGATCATCATGCGCTCGGTCTTCGGCGCGCCGATTGTCGGCGCGGAGGAGTTCACCCGCTTCTTGCTGATCTGCGTGGTCTTCATCAGCTTTCCGCTGGTGGTCGAGGCCGGCGAGAACATCGTCATGGGCGACCTGCGCAAGGCGATGCCGGATCTGCCCCGGCGGTTCCTCAACCTGCTGACCTCGCTTTCAGCCATCTTCATTGCCGGGCTGGTTGCCTACGCGGTGCTGGGCACCATCGGCAAGAACCTCAACAACGCCACGCCGACGCTGAAGATTCCGTTCTGGCTGTTCCTCGGCTCCACCCTCTTCGGTTTCGCGGCAGCCGCCGTGGTCCACCTTGTCCATCTGCGCAAACCGCCGCAGAAGGCCACCAGCGTCAGCATCTGAGAGCAGCCATGGGTATTGTCATAATTCTCGCCTTTCTGGCGCTCTTCATCCTTGGCTTCCCGGTGGTCTATGCCATCCTGCTGCCGAGCATCGTCTATATCCTGATCGAAGGCTTTCCGCTCGGTCTGCTGGCCCAGCGCATCACCTATGCGCTTGACAGTTTCCCGCTTGTTGCCGTGCCGGTGTTCATCTTCGTCGGCAATCTGATGAACCTGTCCGGCGTGACTGATCGCATCTTCCGTTTCGCCGACACCCTGGTCGGTCGTGCGCCAGGCGGTCTGGCGCAGGTCAATATCTTTTCGTCGCTGATCTTTTCGGGCATGTCGGGCGCGGCCCTGGCCGATGTCGGCGGTCTGGGAAAGATCGAGATCGAGGCCATGCGCAAGCGCGGTTTCAGTGCGCCTTTCTCGGCGGCCGTCACCGCTTCATCGGCTGTCGTCGGTCCGATCTTCCCGCCCAGCATTCCGCTCATTGTCTACGGCTCGGTGACAAGCGTCTCGATCGTGCAATTGCTGCTCGCAGGCATCGTTCCCGCACTGATCTGTGTTGCGCTTCTGATGTTGACAGCCGCCGTCCTTTCGGTGCGCCACGCCATGCCGCGGGCTGACCGCTGGCCCACCGTGAGCGAAGTCTGGGTCTCGCTGCTTCCGGCTCTTCCAGCCATTCTTGCGCCGGTGCTGATGATCGCGGGCATGCTGCTCGGCCTGTTCACGCCGACCGAAGCAGCCGCCGTCACCGCGGTCTATGTGATCCTGATCAGCGCGCTCATTTACGGAGAGCTGACATGGGCCCATTTGTGGAACTCGATGCTGGCCACGGTGCGTTCCACCAGCGCGATCCTGATCATTGTCGCCGCCGCCGCGCTGTTCGGCTGGATCCTTGCCGTCGAGCAGGTGCCACAAGATTTTGCCGCGATGATCCTGCAACTGTCGACCAACCCGCTGGTGCTGCTGCTGATCGCCAATCTGATTTTCTTCATTGCCGGCATGTTCCTCGATTCCACCACTGCGACGTTGCTCGTGGTGCCGGTCATCGCGCCGCCAATGGTGCTCGCTGGCGTCGATCCCGTACACCTGGGCATTGTTGCGATCTTCAACCTGATGATCGGACTGCTGACGCCACCGATGGGGCTGTCGCTGTTCCTGGTCTGCTCGATTGCCGAAATTTCATTGCGCGAGCTGCTCAAGGCGCTTGCCCCGTTCTACATCCCGCTGCTGCTGACGCTCGGCGTGATCACCTTCGCCCCTGATCTTGTACTCTGGCTTCCCAGCTTCCTGCGTTAGCCCCATTGGAAGGAAAATCAAAAATGCGAATAGTTGTCGGTTCCGATCATGCCGGTTTCCCCATGAAGGCGCATGCCCTGGAAACCATCAAGGCACTGGGCCATGAAGTCACCGATGTCGGCTCCTTCGACGATCAGCCGGTGGATTTTCCCGACATTGCCAAGCTGGTGACCGGTGCGCTGGCTGACGGCACCGCGGACCGCGCCATCATGGTCTGCGGCACCGGCGTTGGCGCTTCTATTGCCGCCAACAAGGTCAAGGGCATCCGCGCTGCTGTCTGCCACGATGTCCACTCGGCGCACCAATGTGTCGAACATGATGATGTCAATGTCATGTGTATCGGCGCCCAGATCGTCGGCCCCTGGCTCGCCAGCGATCTGATACGCGCCTTTCTGGAAGCCGAATTCTCCACCAGCGAGGAATTCCGTCGCCGCGTCGAAAAACTGCACGTGATGGATTCCGAACGCTGATTTCTAGGCCATAAGGCCACAAACGGGGCCTGCCTGCAGAGCCCCGCTATTTGCGGCTTGACACAGTACCGTACGGTACGGTACATGCCGCTCATGACATTGACGCTTGCCCCCGAAACTGCTCCCAAGCAGACCGCTGCACCCGCTGATGCCGCCCTTGGCGCATCGGTGGGTGAGGGGCTGTCGGAGCGGCAGCAGGAAGTGCTGGGTGCGGTGCTCAAGCTGATGGTGGCCGAGGGCGACGGCTTTTCGGTGGCCGCCGTGGCCCGCGCTGCAAGCTGCTCCAAGGAGACGCTGTATAAGTGGTTTGGCGACCGCGACGGGCTGCTCACCGCCACCGTGCGCTGGCAGGCCTCGAAAGTGCGGATGCCGAAACTGCCGCAGGACAAGCTCACCCGCGAGAGCCTGGAAGCAGCACTGACCGGTTTTGCCCAGAGCTGGCTCACGGTGATCACCGGCGATCTGTCGATCGCGCTCAACCGTGCCGCCGTCAGCCACGCCGGATCGGGCAAGAGCCGGCTTGGCGCCATCGTCTTGACCAACGGCCCTTTCGCCATGCGGCACCGGCTCGAGCCGCTGTTCGAGGCGGGCAGGGCAGAGGGCTTGCTGAGCTTCGATCAGGTTGATACGGCTTGCCGCAGCTTCTTCGGGCTGGTGGTGGCCGACACCCAGATCCGGGCGCTTCTGGGCGAAGATCACCGCCCGGACGAGACCGAAATCCAGACCATATCCGCCACCGCTGCGGCCCATTTCATGCGCCTTTACGGACGAGGCTGAGACCACAGACGTCTCGACGAATTCCGCAGCGCGGGTTCGCCGTGACGACAGAGACAGAAATCGGCGGCAGGCGCAGTGCCTGCAGCCCTTGCAAGACAAAGACAACACACGCAAACGGGAGACTATCATGCGCGTATATTATGATCGTGACGCAGACCTCAATCTGATCAAGTCGAAGAAAGTGGCCATCATCGGCTACGGTTCGCAGGGCCGGGCGCACGCGCTCAACCTCAAGGATTCGGGCGCAAACAACGTTGCCGTCGCGCTTCGCGAAGGCTCGGCCACGGCAAAGAAGGCCGAAGCCGATGGCTTCAAGGTCATGAGCGTCGCCGAAGCTGCTGGCTGGGCCGACCTGATGATGATGGCAACGCCGGACGAACTCCAGGCCGACATCTACAAGGATCACATCGAAGCCAATATCCGCGACGGCGCAGCCATTGCGTTCGCCCACGGCCTCAACGTCCATTTCGGCCTGATCGAGCCCAAGGCGTCGGTCGACGTCGTCATGATCGCGCCAAAGGGCCCCGGCCACACCGTGCGCGGCGAATACCAGAAGGGCGGCGGCGTGCCCTGCCTGATCGCCATCCACCAGGATGCTTCGGGCAACGCCCATGACCTCGCGCTCTCCTACGCCTGTGGCGTCGGCGGCGGCCGTTCCGGCATCATCGAAACCAACTTCCGCGAAGAATGCGAAACCGACCTGTTCGGCGAGCAGGTGGTTCTCTGCGGCGGCTTGGTCGAGCTGATCCGCGCCGGTTTCGAAACGCTGGTCGAAGCCGGTTACGCGCCGGAAATGGCCTATTTCGAGTGCCTGCACGAAGTCAAGCTGATCGTCGACCTGATCTATGAAGGCGGCATCGCCAACATGAACTACTCGATCTCCAACACCGCTGAATGGGGCGAATATGTCTCGGGCCCGCGCATCATCACCGCCGAGACCAAGGCTGAAATGAAGCGCGTTCTCACCGACATCCAGACCGGCAAGTTTACCTCCGACTGGCTCCAGGAATACAAGGCCGGCGGCGCGCGCTTCAAGGGTATCCGCCGCATGAACGACCGTCACCAGATCGAGGAAGTCGGCGAAAAGCTGCGCGGCATGATGCCGTGGATCAAGGGCAACGCGCTCGTCGACAAGGACAAGAACTAAGCTTCTTGCGAGTTCGGAATGACTGCGGAGGCCGGGGCGAAATCCCCGGCCTTTCCCGTTTTGGCACAGGCTGCGTCGTTGTCTCAGGCGAAACGGCTCGGCGCCGATTAGTTGAAGCGGATTTGAGTCAAACCCATCCGCTGCTCCCAACCCGGCCTTAACCCTTGGCATCGCATAATGCGCGCTCGATGGAGTGGCAATCAACACGATCGGACTGCGGATGGCTTCGATGCCGGCCAAACACCCCGAACGCCTGCACCATTGGGATTTTTCCCGGGCGCTCTATCTCCTGCTCGGAATTCCGTTTCATGCTGCCGTGATCTATTCGCTCAGCCATGAATGGTCGATCGGTTCGCCCGACAAGAGCCAGGCTCTGACCTTTGTTGCCGATTTCCTGCACGGTTTCCGCATGCCCGGCTTCTTTCTGCTGGCGGGCCTGTTCTCGATGATGCTGCTTGACCGGCAGGGCGTCTGGCCATGGCTCAAGAGCCGGCTGTTCCGTCTCGGCCTGCCGCTGATTTCGGCAACTTTGCTCATCGTGCCGTTCCAGATCGTGGTCCAGCAGGCAGCCCTTGCCGTCAAGGGCATGGTGCCGGCCACAGATGTGCCGGGACTGATCGCGGCCCAACTCACCCATTTCGGCGAACCCTGGATCGCGCATTTGTGGTTTCTCTGGGTGCTGATTGCCTATTGCATCGGCCTTGCTGTGCTGCAGGCGCTGAGCCGCGGCAGCTTGCCCGCCCGGCTCGATGCTTTTGTGTCCTGGGTCGCCGACAACCGCATCCTCTCGCTCGCGGCCTTCGCCGCCATCTGCGAACTCGCCGCCCAGGCCCAGACGCACATCGTTGCCGCCAGTCCCTACTATGGAAACGCGGTCATCAACTACAATCTCTATGTGGTCTATTTCGGCTTCGGCGCGCTGGCCCATGCAAGCCCCAGGCTCAACGACCTGCTGCTCAGGCCGGGCCCGGTCGCGGCCCTGGCCGGTGCGGGACTGGTCATCGTCTCGCAAGTTCCGCATACCGATCTGTTCACCCACACATTGAAGGTCATGGCCGCAATCTTCGGTGCGCTCATGATCGTCGGCTACATCTCGAGCCTCGCGCACAGGCATTTCAACCGCCCCGATGCGCGGGTGCGCAAGCTGGTCGACGCTTCTTTCACCATCTACCTGTTCCACCACCCGGTGATCTACGTGCTGGCGACGCTGTTCCTGTTGGTCGACCTGCCGCCAATCCTCGAATTCGCCGTCATCGCGGTCTCCGCCGGCCTGATCTCCTACGCCATCCATCTGGCGGTGAGCCGCAGCACGGTTCTCACGCTGATGTTCAACGGGGTGAGGCGGAAGGCGGTCCGGTCTGCCGACACCTCAGGCGCAGCCATCGCTCCGGCCCGGCCGCGCAGCGCCACAATCGACCGGCCTTATCCCTCAGGCGGATAAAGCCCGTTCCACTTCATCCAGCACTCATTCCCGCCACCATGGCTGCAAGTGCCACGATGTGGATCAGCATGATCGCCTTGTCGTTCCAGAGAATGCCCACGGCGAACCAGCCGAACACGCCGATCACGAACAGGTAGAGGTTCCACGGCGTCCAGCCGAAGCCGGTCGCCGTGTATCCCATGATCTGGATGATCGAGGCCACCCATTTGATGATGAATGCGATCCGGTCGCTTGAAGGATTGGCAACAACGGCAGTTGTCATGACTTTGTCTTTCTCAAACTGAGCGGGTCAGGCCGCCGTCGATGCGGAGATTCTGACCGGTGATATAGGCGGCGTCATCGGACGCCAGATAGGAGACCAGTGAGGAGACTTCCCGCGCGTGGCCATAACGACCCATCGGAATCCGCGCCTTGCGGTCCGCGGTCTCCGGCAGCGAGTCGATGAAGCCGGGCAGCACATTGTTCATGCGGATGTTCTTGTCCGCATATTTGTCGGTGTAGAGCTTGGTGAAGCTCGCCAGACCGGCGCGGAACACGCCCGAGGTCGGAAACAGCGGGTCGGGCTCGAAGATGGCAAAGGTCGAGATGTTGATGATCGTGCCGCCGCCCTCACGCTCCATGTGCGGGGTGACCAGCCGGACAGGGCGGATGACGTTCATCAGGTAGACCTCCATGCCCTTGTGCCAGTCGTCATCACTGATCGACAGCAGATCGCCCTTCGGCCCGTGACCGGCCGAATTGACCAGCACATCGACACGGCCCCAGGCGTCAATCGCCTTGTCGACAAAAGCCGCGAGCGCGTCTGGGTCGAGGTTGGAGCCGGTATGGCCGACGCCGCCAAGCTCTTCGGCCAGCGCTTCGCCTTTGCCCGAGGACGAGAGGATCGCGATCTTGAACCCGTCCGCCGCAAGCCTGCGGGCCGCATCCGCGCCCATGCCGCTGCCGCCTGCGGTGATCAAGGCTACCTTGTGTTCGCTCATCATATCTCTCCTTCATGTTGAGCCGAAATTACCGTCGGGCAGGGGCGTTGACCAATCATGTTTTCTGGCTAAGACTGTAGAAAATCTACTGTCATTCGGAGCGTGTCATGCGTCTGCCCAATCTCAATGGTGTGCGCGCATTCGAATGCGCAGCCCGCCATCTCAATTTCCGCCTCGCCGCCGAAGAGTTGAATCTGACGCAAGGCGCCGTCGCCCAGCAGGTGCGCAATCTCGAAGCCTCGCTGGGCCAAAAGCTGTTTGTCCGCAAAGCCCGTGGGCTGGAGCTGACCGGCAAAGGCACTGCCTATTTCACCGAAATCCACGCCGCGCTCACCCGCATTGATCAGGCCACCGCGCAACTGGCACCGCAAAGCCGCAGCGTCGTGCTCTCCGTGCCGCCGTCATTTGCCTCGATGTGGCTGATGCCGCGGCTCGCCGAATTCGAGGCGCTTCATCCCGACATCGAGCTGCAGGTGATTGCCTCGGAGCAATTGTCGGATTTCGACACCGATGGCGTCGATCTGGTGGTCCGCCAGGCCAGCCCGCCTTTCGCGCCAAACCTCAAATCGGTTCAGCTCGCGCCGCTCAATCTCGTCGCCGTCGCCAGTCTCGCCTACCTCGAAACCGCACCACCGGCAGAAAGCCTCGAAGATTTCCGCGCCCACCGCCTGCTTGAAAACAGCCACCGCCACTGGCGCCAATGGCTCGGCAGCGACGGAGACACCGGCAAACCCGTCCGCCTTTCCCGTTTCAACCAGACAGCCTTGGCAATCGCCGCCGCCCGCTCAGGCCGCGGCGTAGCCATCGCCCCCGAGGCCCTGATCGAACCGGATATCAAGGCGGGTGAACTCGTAATCGTCTGGCGCGACCAGACAGAAACAGAGATCGGGTTCTATGCCGTCGGTCTGGCCCGCCCAGGCGGTTCGGCGAAAGACAGGGATCTGCTGGCGGGTTGGTTGTGCGGGCAGTTCGGTGCAGGGTGGGGATAACTCTAGGCCTGCCATAACTGTACTTCCCTCCGCGGGCGGCCTGTGCCAATTTCAGCTCTTGATTGCAGAGTTGAAATGGAGTGTGGGGATGACTGACCTCGAAAATGATGGGATTGTTCTCACCGATGAGAAGGGGAGACTTGGCGGTTGGGTAAAGGCCAGCCAGTCCGGCTTGATCGGTCTCGCGCAGGCCGGGATTGCCGCCGCCACATGGAACCCTGCCGGAGCAGTCGGTTCCGTGGCCAGTTTTTTCACAGCAGCGGGAAATATATCGGCCAAAGATCCACTCGGACGTATTGCGCTTGGTATGGTCATGGCAGCACTGCTGCGCACATTCCATTCGTGTGCGGGCGAAATACTCGGAGACAGGAAGCCGACCAAAAAGCAGCTTGATGCGCTGGCCAGTGCCGTCGTCATGAAACTGGCTGACGGCAAGCATGCAATTACTCGCGACTTCTTCACTAATCCGTCAAGTTTCGGATTCCTGTCAGAGTTTGCAAAAGAACTCCCGGCCCATCTGGATCTCAACACAACGCAGGCAGAAAACAAGGTAAATGAAGCTTTGCTTCGCCGTCAGTTTCCGCTGGCGCTTGACCGAGTACTGATCGATCAACCCAATCTGTTCGCTCCCCTTCGCGAGCCTTTGGACAACCCGGCATCTGATGCAGCACGGCGGGAGCGAGAGCGGCGGCTTTATCAGGCCAGTCTGGTCAAATGGTTCGAGACATATCCTCTTCCCGGACAGCAGGATGAAGATGATCCTGTGTTGTTGTCTGATGTTTTCATTCCATTGCGCTGCTATACCGAGATAGCAAAGTCCAATCCCGACGAGGTAATAGTTGGTCGGCGCAGGCGAGGGCTTGGTGATAGTGACAAGGACTCGAATTCGTCTGACCAAAGCGAGACCGTCACTAAGCCTCAAGGGTTTGGTGATTTGATCCGTTCATTCGTCGAAAAAGCTGATCCCAAGAATCCGATACTCATGGTCAGCGGAGGACCCGGTCTTGGAAAGTCGAGTTCTTTGCGCAGCATGTGTGCGGAATTCGCAAGGATGGGCACTTGTTTCCCGGTGTTTTTGCCACTGCAAATGCTGCAATCAACCGGGTCACTCGAAGTCCGGATCCATGTCGCACTAAGAACGCGCGTACCAGATTATTGGATTGAACATGATCTGCTCAGCCATATTGGCGAAATCGGCGAAGACAGAACCGTTGTACTTATATTCGACGGTCTCGACGAACTGATCCAATCTGGCAGAGAGGGGGATGCGGCGCTTCGGGAATTTATCCAGCATGTCGAAATTTTTCTCAACGCGGTGAACAGAAACAAGCCGAAAGCACGTATTGTTGCAGTTGTTAGCGGGCGCATAGGCGCTGCCGACAGGGCATCTGCTGCGCTTGGGATTAGTGGTGGCCAAATCGCACATTTACTGCCCTTTTGTCTCAAGGATGAAGAAAAACGCCGTTTTGAAAATGACGATGCTGATTTTGTCAGTCATGATCAGCGGGATGATTGGTGGGGGCGATGGCATGCGCGTGTCGCCGATACGCGTGAAAGTATGCCGGAGGCGTTGAAGCGTGATGATCTCTTTGAATTGTCGCGTGAACCGTTGCTTCTCTATTTTCTGGTTTTTGTAGCCGCCTGGGAAGGTGCTTCGAGCGAAGCAGAATTCAATAGAAACACTATCTACGCGAAGGTTTTGCAGCGTTTTCACAAGCGAGAGTGCGAAAAAGAGCATAGCAATCTGGCCAAGGCTTTCCGAGATTATGAAAAGGGGTATGAGCCTGTTCTTCAATGCTTGGCGCTCTCGGCCTGGTATGATGGCTCTACCCGCAAAGGAGTGATCTCGGATGTAGAGACAGCAATTTGTGGCATTGAAAACGACGGCAAACTCCAGAAAGCTTTCCGGGATACGGTGGGAGAACAGGACCCCGCCTTCGGAGCGTCATTGGCCTTTCACTTGAAGCCGACGCCCGACGGAAAAACTTTTGAATTTTTGCACAAATCCTTTGCTGAATATCTTATCGCACGCCGCTTTGTTGATGACGTTGTGTATTTCTCCGAAAGGACACAGCCAAAGGAATCGCGCAGAGGCGGACCTAATTTGCAGACTATTCTGAAAGACTGGCTCGAATTCTGGGGGGCGCAGAGGATCGACGAAGACCTACTGCGTTTCATAACAGATGAGGCAAGTTTGTCGGCCGATCAACTTGCCCGCTGCCTAGATGGAATGGGAGTGCTATTGCGCGAAGCGATTGCTACCGGCTTGCCGGCCCACGAGATCAAGGGAATGCGTCGTGCAAGCCGTAAGGCGGATAGTTTTGCTGAAATGACCGACTGGGCTCGCAATGCCGAGGAAGCCTTACTTGTTGGTATGCATGCCTCTTTTTTGAGCAATTATGCTGTAGCACCGGATGTAAAACATCAATCGGTCAAGCTGGTCGAACTAGGTCGGGGAAGTAAATTCGACCACATGATCGTTGGCAACTTATTGGCTCGGTTGATCCGGCAGCCCGGCCAAGGCTTTGTTGCTCACATGTGTTTGCGCGGTTTGGACATGAGTAGTGCGTTCCTGGTGAGGGCGAGCCTCGGCGGTATGGACCTCAACGGGACAAAGCTCACCGGGGCGATCCTCGTAGAGGCGAGCCTCAGGGCGGCGGATCTTAGCTCAGCGGACCTCAAAGGGGCGATTCTCATACACGCGGAGTTGCAACGAGCCGACCTCCGCAGAGCAGACCTCACGGGAGCGATCCTCGCACAGGCGGACTTTGGTGAGGCGAACCTCCGCGAGGCAGACCTCAGAGGGGCGGACCTTAGTGGGGCGGGCCTCAGCGGGGCAGACCTTCGCGGGGCGGATCTCAGTGGGGTGAACCTCAGCGGCACAGACCTCAGTGGGACGAATCTTAGCGACAATGACTCTATCGCTACTGTTCACGGTCTTCGTGAAAGTAGGGGGCTGGGCGAGGCAGACCTTCCACAAGGATGGTCGGCTAAATGGAACGAAGATGACGAGGCCTGGGACATCACCACGCCCGATGGCCCCTATGTCGATCCGCGCGAGCGCAAAGCAAGGTCCTAACCGCCCCTTACCACACGCCCCAACCGCATGATGCCTTCCTCGATCATTGCCTCGCTGGCGCACGAAAACGACAGCCTTATCGTGTTCGCCCCCGAGCCGTCGGCGAAGAAGGCCTTGCCCGGAACAAACGCCACGCGTTCGCTTCTGATGCTTTCGGCGAGCAGCGCCGCGCCGTCGAAATGCTCGGGCAGGGTGACCCAGACGAACATGCCGCCATCGGGCCTGGTCCACGTCACGCCTTCGGGCATGTGGCGGGAGAGTGCCGCCAGCATGGCGTCTCGGCGGGCGTGGTAGGTGGTCTTGATCTTCGCCACCTGCGCGTCGAAGCCGTCGGAGGCGACGGTGTGGATCGCCATCTGGTTCAGCGTCGCCGAATGCAGGTCGGCGGCCTGTTTCATCAACACCAGTTTCGAGATCACCGGGGTGGCGGCGCAGACCCAGCCGACGCGCAGGCCCGGCGCCAGCGTCTTGGAAAAACTGCCGCAATAGATCGTGCGGGTGGTCTCGATCGAACCGGTGCGCTTGATGTCGAGCGCCAGCAGGGGAGGGACCTCGTCGCCGTCATAGCGCAGCGACTGGTAGGCGGCGTCCTCGATCACCGCGATGTCGAGCTCTTCCGCAAGATCGAGAATTTTTTGGCGCGCGGATTCCGCAAGTGTCTCGCCGGTGGGGTTGGCGAAATCGGCCGAGGCATAGGCGAATTTCACGTCGCCGCCATTGGCCTCAGCCGTTTCGCGGTAGTCATCCGCCGACCGGTTGCCCAAGGGGGTGAGGCGGTCGTAATTCGGCTCATAGGCGTTAAATGCCTGCAAAGCGCCGAGATAGGTCGGCCAGCCGACCAGCGCCGTGTCGCCTTTCGACAGGAACAGCTTGCCGAGATAGTCCAGCGCCTGTTGCGAGCCCGATGTGATCATGATGTTGTCGGCAGTGCAGGCGACGCCGAGCGAGGCCATGCGGCTGACCAGCCAGTCACGCAATGGTCGGTAACCTTCGCTGACCGAATATTGCAGCGCAGCGCCCTTCGTGTCGCCCGACAGCGCCGAGCTCAACGCCGCGCCAAAGGCTTCGGCCGGAAACAGCGCCGGGTCAGGAATGCCGCCGGCAAAGGAGATCACGTCGGGCTGATCGAGAAGCTTCAGCAGTTCACGGATTTCCGACGCCTTCATCCGCTCCGCCCGCGTGGCGAACAGATGCGGCCAGTCGAGCCCGTGACCGGTCGGTGTGGTTCCGGCGGATGCGTCAGCCTGCATCTGAGTGCTCATGTCCATTCCTCCCCTTCGCCCGGCCCGGGGCGAAACGCCTCGCCGGTTGACAGCATGTATTTTCAATCCAGTCAGGCAGAACGGTCTGGGCGCAACAATCATGCGTTCAAAGCGGTCCGGGGGAAACAATAATCACAAATCGGAATTTATGTCAATAATACTGACCTATTTTGCTCGCAGGACGCGCTCCGATGGATTTTGCCTCTGCCATTGGTGTCCGGATAGGCGAGCTGTGCCAACCCTAATCGGTTAGATTGACGCAGCTGTTCAATTCGTGCTGCCCGGCCATTGCTTTTCCACGAATAATGCAAAGGATTGCCTTGTCCTGATCGAATCCGATGACTAAGTGACGAACATAATTCCACGCCAAGTGGAAATCAGAGGGCTATCCCCCGGGGAATATTGATGAGCGCAGCTGCGCCTGGTGCGACTTTTATTGTCTTGATGCTGCCATTTCTGGCGGCGGTGATTGCCCCGTGGCTGACACGTCGTCTTGGCCACAATGCCGCCTGGCTTCTGGCCTTGGCGCCGCTGGCGATCTTCATCCATTTTCTTGGCTTTGCTACGGATGTGGCCGATGGTGGCAGTGTCACCGGCGGTTTTCAGTGGGTGCCGTCCTACAATGTCAGCTTCTCCTGGCTGATCGACGGCCTGTCGCTGACCTTCGCGCTTCTGATCTCCGGCATCGGCACGCTGATCATTCTCTATTCAGGCGGTTACCTCAAGGGCAACGCCCAGCTTGGCCGCTTCTTCTCGTTCATGCTTCTGTTCATGGGTGCAATGCTCGGCGTGGTTATCTCCGACAGCTTCCTGATGCTGTTTGTCTATTGGGAACTGACCTCGATCACCTCGTTCCTGCTGATCGGCTTTGATCACACCCGCGAAGCCTCGCGCCGCGCGGCCGTCCAGGCGCTGGTGGTGACAGGCGGCGGCGGGCTGGCGCTGCTCGCAGGCCTGCTCGTGATCTGGAACATCACCGGTGTCACCCAGATTTCCCTGTTGCTCAACTATGGCGACGAACTGCGGAACAGCCCGTTCTACCTGCTCGCACTGTTCCTGGTGCTCGGTGGCGCGTTTTCCAAATCGGCGCAGTTTCCACTGCATTTCTGGTTGCCCAACGCCATGGAAGCGCCGACCCCGGTTTCGGCCTATCTGCATTCGGCCACCATGGTCAAAGCCGGCGTCTATCTTTTGATGCGGTTCAATCCGGTGCTCGGCGAGACCGTCTGGTGGGAAACCATCCTGCCGGTGTTCGGTGGCACAACGCTGATCGTCGGCACGCTGCTTGCCATCCGCCAGACCGATCTCAAGCTGATGCTGGCCTACACCACGGTCTCCTCGCTCGGCCTGCTGGTCATGCTCACCGGCTTCGGCTCCGAACACGCCATTGCCGCAGCCGTGCTCTATCTGGTGGCGCATTCGCTGTTCAAGGGCGGGCTGTTCATGGTCGCCGGCCTGATCGACCACGAAGCCGGCACCCGTGATGTGACGAAGCTCGGCGGCCTGCGCAAGGCGATGCCGATCACCTTTGTTGCCGCCATGGCTGCCGCGATCTCCATGGCCGGTCTGCCGCCCTTCATCGGCTTCCTTGCCAAGGAAGAAATCTACTACGCGCTCTGGGCCACCGATCCCTGGTCATTGGCCTTTGTTGCGGTGGCGGTTGTCGGCAATGGCCTGATGTTCGTCATCGGCTTTGCCGTTGCCATCAAGCCGTTCTTCGGCCCCGCGGTCAAAACCCCGAAACCGGCCCATGAGGGCCCGGCGCTGCTCTGGCTCGGCCCGCTGACGCTGGGGCTGACGGCGCTTGTCGCAGCACTGGTCTCGCCGTTCACCCACCGTTTCATTTCCTCGCCGATGGCCAGTGCCGTGGCAGGGGCTGCGGAAGAGGTCACCATCTCGGTGATCCCGCATATGGGTCCGGCGCTGATCCTGTCGATTGTCACCATCATCTTCGGCATCATCGCCTACCGCATGCTCGACCATCTGCGCGCCGGCATGGCGTCGCTCCTTGCCGCCATCGGCTGGGGTCCGGACCGTGGCTTTGATCAGTTCATCTCAGGCCTGGTGCGGCTCTCGGGCGGGATCACCCGCTTCATTCAGCCCGGCCGGCTTGATATCTACATGACGGTCACCTTCCTGATGATCGCTGCCGCGCTGATCGGGCCGATGGCCTGGTACGGCGAATGGCCGGCGATGCCGGTCTGGCCTGAAGATGTCCAGTTCCACGAATTCGTGGTCTTCGCCATTGTCATCATCGGCCTGCTGGCGGTGATCTATGCCCGCGACCGGCTGACAGCCATCGTCTCGCTTGGCATCCAGGGCTTTGCGGTGGCGCTGATCTTCATGCTGTTTGGCGCGCCGGATCTCTCTTTCACCCAGTTCATGGTTGAAACCCTTGCCGTCGTCATCCTGGCCCTGGTCATGACCCGGCTGAAGCTGCATGCCTCCGATCACCGGCCAACCGCGCAGAAGCTGGCCGACATGAGCGTGGCGATCGCCTGCGGTGTCGGCTTCACGCTCTATCTGATGGCGGTCACCCAGCAGCCGTTCAACACCGCGCTGAGCGATTTCTTCTCGGCCTATTCCAAGGTCGTGGCCCACGGCACCAATGTCGTCAACGTCATCATCGTCGATTTCCGCGGCACCGATACGCTGGGCGAAATTGCGGTGGTCATGGTCACCGGACTTGCCATCCTGTCGCTGATCCGCATCCGCACTTCGCGCGTCAAGGTGGCCGACAATGATCCCGACCTGCCGCCCGCGCCGGATCAGACTGCGGAGGTGAGATGACATGCGTACGGTGATTTTCCGCTCGATTGCGCCCTACCTGACCAGCCTGATGGTGCTGTTTTCGATTTTCGTGCTGCTGCGCGGCCACAACGAGCCTGGCGGCGGCTTCATCGGCGGGCTGATTGCAGCCTCCGCACTGGCGATCTACGGCATTGCCTGCGGCGTCGCTCCGGTCCGCCGCGCCATCTATTTCCACCCGATGGCGATTTCCGCTTTCGGCCTGTTCATGTCGGCCATGGCCGGCGTTCTCTCGGTCTTCGCCGGTGTGCCCTACATGTCCGGGCTCTGGATCTATCCGCACCTCTTCGGTGTCGAGGTCGCGCTGTCGAGCGTGCTGGTGTTTGATGTCGGCGTCTATCTCGTGGTCGTCGGCGCCATCGGCTCGATTGCGCTGGCGCTTGAGGAAAGGGACCGCGACTGATGGAACCGATCTTTGCCATTCTTGTGGGCGCGCTGTTTACCGTCGCCATCTACCTGTTCCTCTCCAAGCACATCATCCGCGTGCTGATGGGCGCAGCCATTCTGGGCAACGCCGTCAACCTGCTGATTTTCACCGCCGGACGGGTGACGCGGGAAGTGCCGCCGATCATCGGCGGTGACACCGACACGCTGAGCAATGCAGCCGCCAACCCCCTGCCGCAGGCGCTGATCCTGACGGCCATCGTGATCTCGTTCTCGTTCTTTGCCTTTCTTCTGGTGCTCGGTTATCGCGCGTTTCAGGAACTGCACACCGACAATTCCGACGAAATGCGCGTCGCTGAACCGATGGTCGAGCAATCGCCACCGGCCGGTTATTGAGGAGACCGGGTATGGCTGGAAAAACAGAACCTTTGGCAGATCTCTCCGTCGCCTACACCATGGACAAGGTGGCGGCCGCAGACTGGCTGGTCGCCGCGCCGGTCATCTGGTGCATTCTTGTCGGCTCGCTTCTGCTGATGCTGCGCAAGCACACCCGCATTCAGCCGCTGATCGCCATTCCGGCGCTCGGAATTCTGGCTCTGATGACGCTGGGGCTTCTGGGGCACGTCGTCCAGAATGGCACCGTGACCATGACCATGGGACGCTGGCTGCCGCCTTTCGGGATTTCCTTCACCGTCGATCTGCTCGGCGCATTCTTTGCAGCCACCTCGGCTCTGGTGGCGCTGGGCGCCGGCATCTATGGCCGCAGCGATGTGGATGACACCGGCCGCCGCTACGGTTTCTACCCGTTCCTGCTGTTGATCATGGCCGGCATTCTCGGCGCCTTCATGACCGGGGACATCTTCAACCTCTATGTCTGGTTCGAAGTGCTGCTGATCTCCTCCTTCGGCTTGCTGGTGTTGGGCTCCGAACGCAAGCAGCTTGATGGCGCGGTCAAATATGCCTTCCTCAACCTGATTGCCACGACGCTGTTCCTGGTCGCAACCGGGTACCTCTACGGCCTGTTCGGCACGCTCAACATGGCCGACATCGCCGTCAAGGCGCCGGAATTGCGCGGCACAGCGCCGCTGATGACGCTGGTCACGCTCTATCTGCTGGCGTTCGCCATGAAGGCAGCCGCATTTCCGGTCAATTTCTGGCTGCCGGCGTCCTACCACACGCCGCGGCTGGTGGTCTCGGCGCTGTTTGCCGGCCTGCTGACCAAGGTCGGCATCTATGCGCTTTTGCGCATCCTCGGCATGCTGTTTCCGTTCGAGCGCGAGGAACTGTCCTTCCTCATCGCCATCACCGCAGCGCTCACCATGGTCCTGGGCGTCATCGGTGCACTGGCGCAAAACGACATCCGCCGTTCGCTCGGCTTCCTGGTGATTTCCGGCATCGGCGTCATGATGGCGGGTCTGGCGCTCGGCAGCCCGGCCGGGCTCTCCGGCGCGATTTTCTACGCCGCCCATTCCATGGTGGTGATGACGGCGCTGTATTTTGCCGCCGGCATTGGCGCGCGGCTTGGCGGCAGTTTCGAACTCACCAGTGCAGGCGGGCTCTATGCCAGGAACGCGTTTCTGGCGGCGATGACGCTGATCCTGTTTCTTTCGGTTGCCGGCCTGCCGCCGTTCTCCGGGCTCTGGCCCAAGATCATGCTGGTCAAGGCCTCGCTCGATATCGGCGCCTGGTGGCTGGCCGCATCGATCCTCGTGACCGGTTTCCTGACCACGATTACCGTCGGGCGGATCTGGGTGCTGGCCTATTGGCGTCCGGCTCCGGGCGGGGATGATGCGGAGACGCTGCCTGTCGCGCTGCCCGCCGGCGCGACGGTCGCGCTGGCCGGCCTTGTCGCGATCACAATTGCAGCCGGTGTGTGGCCCGAGCCGGTGATGGCGCTGGCGCAGGATGCCGCGCGCGGGCTCATTGATCCCTCCGCCTATGTGCTGTCGGTCTTTCCCGTGGAGGCGTCGCAATGAGCCTGTTTCTGGTCAACCTCCTGCTCGCTCTGACCTGGTCGGCGGTCACCGGGTCGTTCAGCTTCTTGAACTTTGCCTTCGGCTTCGTGCTGGCGATCTTCGCGCTGTCGCTGATCCGCGAACAGGTCGGATCGGTCGGTTATTTCTCGCGTGCCCGCCGCGTGCTGTCGCTGTTGGTGCTGTTCCTGTACGAACTGGTGCTCTCAGCCTGGCGGGTCGCGGTGATGGTGCTGTCACCGAACATGAACCTGAAGCCTGGAATTTTCGCCTATCCGTTGCGGGTCGACCGGGATTTCGAAATCACCATGCTGGCCAACCTCATCACCCTGACGCCCGGCACCCTGTCGGTCGATGTCTCCGATGACCGGCGCATCCTGTATGTGCATGCCATTGATGCCTCGGATCCGGACGCCGCCCGGCGCGACATTGCCGAAGGCTTCGAGCGCAAGATCATGGAGGCGTTCCGATGATCAGCGTCGCCGCGATTTTCGATTCCGCCGTCACCCTTGCGCTGGGGATCCTCAGCCTGTCGTTCCTGGTTACCATCTACCGCATCGTCAAGGGACCGACCTTGCCGGACCGGATACTGGGTCTTGATATGCTGGTTGCCATTGCCATCGGCTTCATTGCGGTGATCGGCATCAAGACCGGCTACACGCTCTATGTCGATGTTGCCATTGCACTTGGGCTTGTTGGCTTTCTTGCAACTGTTGCTTTCGCCCGCTTCGTGCTGTCGCGCGGTAAGACCGAGGATGACATCATCACCGAAGCCCGCGAAGCGGCTGCTGCCGCGCGCCGCGAAGCCAAGGCGGCGTCAAGATCTGGAGCAGGGACCACGACCGGGAGGCAGGACAATGACTGAGATTGCCATGCTCGCATCTGCGGCCTTGCTCGTCATAGGCTCTTTTTTCGCTCTTGTGGCCTCCGTCGGCCTGTTGCGCTTGCCTGATCTCTATACGCGGATGCACGCTGCGTCCAAGGCCGGCACCATGGGCTCCTGCCTGTTGCTGATCGCACTAGCCATCCATGCGGATGACATCGGAACCATGTCGCGGGCGCTCGCCGGTGTTGTGTTCTTCCTGCTGACGGCGCCGGTCTCCTCGCATTTGCTCGCCAAGGCGGCCTATGCGGTCGGGTACCGTTTGCATTCAAGTTCTGTCATGGATGATATGAAACGTGAAGATTAGAAAAATAAAATAAAATATGTAGTTCAACGTCTAACACAACTTATAAATTCAATCACGTGTAGCGCACCCGCTTGAATTACATTTAGTTGTAAAATTTCTTAAAAATGTAGTGATGCAGATAACTTTATATAAGAAATAGTACTTGTTTAAGGTATAAAAGGATGTAAATCCAAGGCAGCAACTCGTCAGGCAGGCAGTGCGTTCTTTGCAGCCATTTTTCTTCGTGGGCCAGACAGTTGGAATATTAGAAAAGAGTTAGGACCAGACTATGACAGAAACAACCAATGACAATGGTGCGGAATTGCTCATCGAGCTGACCGCAGAAATTGTTGCGGCCTATGTAAGCAACAATTCTGTGGCTGCAAATGATCTTCCGAACGTCATTACCCAGGTGCATGCTGCACTGGGTGGAGCCACGATGCCGACGGAAGAAGTCGTTGAAAAGCCGAAGCCGGCAGTCTCGGTTCGTCGTTCGATCCAGAATGACTATCTGATCTGCTTGGAAGATGGCCAGAAGTTCAAGTCGCTCAAGCGCCATCTCATGACCCATTACGGACTGACACCTGAACAGTACCGCGAAAAGTGGGATCTGCCTGCCGATTACCCGATGGTTGCTCCCTCCTATGCAGAGGCGCGCTCGCGTCTGGCAAAGGAAATGGGCCTCGGTCAGAAGCGCAAGCGCGGCAAGTAAGCTCCTGTTGCAAGCTTAGGCTTGGCTCCGGTTTGTTCGTCAACCCCTACCGGTGCAGGCAGAAGTCACAGCAGGCGGCGCTTGAAGAGATCGCTCGATCAGCAGACTGCAAAAACCGTAGCCCCTGGGCTGCGGTTTTTTGTTTGCCAGGGCCGCCCGGCCCGGTCTCCGCAAGCCCCTCCAGGTGTTTTCGAGTAAGTGTGAGGAAAAAATTCCTCACTAAATGCCGTTGAAAATCCAAAAACATCGAAATATCAACGTCAGGATGTAGCCGGTGGGTGGCTGCACGTCCTCGTCATCTGCATATCATGTAAGAAAATATTCCTATCAAAGGAGATTTTCATCATGGCCCGTCAATCCACATTGAGCAGCTCACGCCGTCCCGCCACCGCAGCGAATTCCGGGGTCGGAAAACGCAACCCGGATCTGGGAAAGGTCTTGTCCGGTACCTTGCTCGGCAATGATACGGCGCTGGCGATCGCCTGTCTCGTCGATTGCAGCGTCACTCCCGCCACATCGGCCGTTGGCGAAACCCCGGCAAACATGTCAGCCCTTGCCTCTGCGCCCGCGCACCAAAAACAGCGCACCCGTCATGCCAGCATGATCGACACCTTGCGCTGCCGCATAACCTGGCGGCTGGTGGCGGAACTGTTCGCTGCTGCCTGCGAACGGGATTTGCCCGAAGGGGCTGCACGGCGCAGGCCACGATGCCACATGCGACAGATTGCCATGTATCTCAGTCACGTGGTGCTGTCAGTGCCCTACCAGAGCATCGCCATAGCGTTCGGGCGCGACCGCACAACCGTTGTCCATGCCTGCTCCGTGGTTGAAGATCGGCGGGACGAAGCCGCCTATGACCGTTTTGTCGAGCAGTGCGAGCGCTGCATCAAGGCCGTCTTCGCACCGCTGGACCATGACAATGCAGAGCTCTGAGGCGCGCCGCTCCCGCAAGGCGCTGGCAGCACTGGTGGGTTTTGTCGCGCGAGCCCCGGCAGAATGCCAGGCCGTCGAGCTCGCGTCACGCACGGGCCAGCTGCGCTTGCTGCGCGAAAACGGAACCGAGCGAAAGACGAGCATCCGGATTTTCCGGCTGGCGCTTGCACAAGGCCTGATCCTGGCCGAAAAACAGGCAGATGGGCTGCTGTCCTGTTCCGCCACGACGGAAGGCCGCTCGGCGCTCAAGCGCTGGCTTGCCGATCCCGACAGCGCGTTTCAGGATCAGCACCGCACGCTGACAACGCGCCCGGATCCCGACCACGGGCATGTTTCGGTCAATCTGGCCGAATCGCCCCTGGCGGCACTGGCGCGGATCAAGGGCAGGGGCGGCGATCTGTTTCTCGAGCCCTGTCAGGTCGAGGCCGGTGAAAGATTGCGCAGCGATTTCACCCGCGGACAGATGCAGCCTTCGCTGGGCCAGAGCTGGGAACCGGTGCGCGCGGGGCGGCAGCCCGGGTCGGCCGGTGGTGCCGCCGAACTCACCGATGCCGCCATGGCGGCCCGCGGGCGGGTGGATGCGGCGCTGGCTCAGGTCGGGCCGGAACTCTCCGGCGTGCTGGTCGATGTGTGCTGTTTTCTCAAGGGCCTGGCCGAGGTCGAGCGCGAACGGCAATGGCCGGCCCGTTCGGCCAAGCTGATGTTGCGCACCGCGCTGGCGGCACTGGCAAGGCACTATGCCGTGCCCCGGCGCAACTCTATCCGTCAGCCCGCGCCGCCGCCGCATGCGCCTTGATGCGCAAAACCATCGATCGCAATCCATTGGCGCGCTGGGTCGAAAGATGTTCGCCCAGCCCCAGCTGCGACATCAACGCGGCTTCATCCAGCGCCTCGACTGCGGACGCCTTCTGACCCGATGTCGCCGCCAGAACGATGGCAACCAGGCCACGAACGATATGCGCGTCGGAATCGCCCCGGTAGACCATCACCGGATCTCCGGGATCTCCGGCTTGGGTTTCGGCCACCAGCCAGACCTGGCTGGCGCAGCCCTTGACCTTGTTGTCGTCGATCTTCTCGGCGGCCGGCATCTCGGGCAGCGCCTTGCCGATCTCGATCAGGTAACGGTAGCGGTCTTCCCAGTCTTCAAGATATTCGAAGTCGTCAATGATGGTTTGCAGCGTGGACATTGGTGTTCCCTGTAACTCGCAAACTCATATAGGCGGGTTTGCCCGTTTATGCACCCCGTCGGGATGCAAATCGAAGACCGGGCAGCCGGTCGCAGGCTGCGCAGCTGTGTATGGTTGCTTGGGGAGCGGCAAGCGGGAAAAACAGCCACGCGCGCTCCAGGGCGGGTCGCGGGCAGAGGCTCCCCGGCGCCCTGACAAAAGAAAGCGCCGCCGCGAGGAGGGCTACCCGGCGCCCGGACAAAAGAAAACGCCGCCGGGAGGAAGGGCTGTTCCCGGCGCCCTGACAAAAGAAAAGCGCCGCCGGGAGGAAGGGCTGTTCCCGGCGCCCTGACAAAAGAAAAGCGCCGCCGGGAGGAAGGGCTGTTCCCGGCGGCGGCGCGTCAGACGCGACTGGAGTTGGCAGTTTTTAGCATCATGTAACGGACGGTCGGACATCCCCGGCCATTGCTTCATCATGAAGCATGCGGGCGAGGGAACTTAGTTGACGACGGGCAGGGAGCCTGTCGTCAGGTCGGGTTCGCCATCGGCGAACTTGGAATCGAGGAACTGGTAGGCGATCCGTGCGCCTTCCTTTGCCCGCGATCCCAGAGCTGCAAAGGTCTCGCTTCCGGTCTCGCAGATCTCGGGCTTGCGGACACAGATCTGTCTGATGTCATCGAGCGCTTCGACGGCCGCGGCCATGCTCTGGCCGACTTCCAGCGGTGGCGCATCCTCAAGCGCCTCACGCGAGGTCTGGTCGAGAAACGGCAAGGTGATCAGCACAAGTGAAAACCAGAAACTTCCCTTAATTAGAAACCACATCGGTTAGCCCTTCCTGTTTGCCCGCCATCTTTGGGCGGAGATGTCCGGGTTGTCCCGAACTTGTCGACACCATGCGACAAAAACTTCAAGGCGGATTTGAAGCCGGCGATAGGTTTTGAGCCAAATTTGCCGAAAATTTTAGTCAATTGGCTTGAGCAGGTTTTCCACCGCCATATCCCGTCCGCGGTCCGGGCGGCATGAAGGGAGCGCACAGCGCTACGGCCTCGACAACGCCGGTTTTACGGGGTTTCAAGCCCGTGTTTCCAGCCGGAGGAGCGCTCTTCAATCCCGAAAGCAACAATTAACCATAATCGCCAAAGCCGCGTCAGTGCCGCTTCTGAAGTCTGAAATCGGGCAGATTCAGCTGCCTGCGGTCGCCTCGCTTATCCTTTCCTTAAGTCAGCAATGACAATGTTGCGCCAACAACAAACAACTGCGGCGTGTACGGATTCGGCAGTGACAAAAATTGACAACCTCATCGACAGAATGAAGCTGGCCGGCCGGCAGACCGCCGAGTCCTGGTTGGGTTCGGCTGAGCATGGTTCCCGGGCTTACGAAGGCCAGGTGCGGGCCATGACGGCTTGCCTGTCGAACATCATTCTGGCGCCGGTCATCACTGCCCCGGTATTGCTGATGACATTTTCCTGGCCGCATGCGGTCGCCGGTGCCCTGGCAGCAATGGCAATGCCTGTGGCTGCCGCCGGGTTGCTGGGCGCGACCGGCTCGCCAAAGGCTGCTGGCCGGGCGGCCCTGGCCGGCGTCGCAGCTGCACTTTCCGTTCTCGCAGCCTTCACCGGTGGTCTTGCCTCGCCATTCCTGCCGCTGCTGGCCTTGCTGCCGCTTGAAGCAGCCCTTCAGTCCCGCAAGCTTTCGGAACTGATGCTGGGACTGCTTGCTGCTGCTTCGGCCCTGGTGGCAATTGCAGCGGTTGACCTTGCCGGCAACGCGGCGGCGGTCCCCGCCGGTGCAGCCTCGGCCGCAGGCCTTGCATTTGTCTTCTATGTGTTCGTGCGCGGTCTGGCGCTGGTGGCGGAACGTACTGCCCCAAGCCAGCCCGAGGTGACGTCGGTTGCAGCCCGGCAGAACGAGACGCCGGCTGGTCTTGAAGTGACGGATGTGCTGGATCGCTTGCCCGGTCTCCTGACCCTGCACAATGTCCGGGGCGACGTGACCCGCATTGCCGGTGCGGATCAGGCTGAATTTACTGGCAAGATCGGGGATGTTTCGGGCAAGGGGTTCATCAATCGCATCCATGTCGCAGACCGGATCGCCTTCCTCGATGCGATCGACAGTCTCCGCCGCGGCCACGCCCGCAGCCAGGTCGAGCTGCGTTTTGACTGTCCCGGCGAAGCGTCGCAATTCGTTCATGTTGCGGTCTCTCTCGCAGCCGAGCGCGATGCCGATGGCAGCTTTGCCGGATGTGTGGCCCAGACCCGTGACGTTTCTGCGGAAGTAGCCGATCACGACCGCGCCACTGCGGTGGCCCGGGAAGCTGAAAGCTCCAACGATTCCAAGACCCGCTTTCTGGCCGCGGTCAGCCATGAATTGCGCACGCCGCTCAATGCCATCATCGGTTTCTCCGATATTCTCGCCCGCGAGATGTTCGGCAAGTTCAGCGATGAGCGCCAGCGTGAATATGTCGGCCTGATCCACCAGTCCGGCCAGCACCTGCTGTCGCTGGTCAACACCATGCTCGACATGTCGAAGATCGAAGCCGGCCGTTATGAAGTCTTCGTCGAAGCCTTCCCGATCGCCGATGTGATCGACAATTGCGACGCGATGCTGCGGCTGCAGGCTTCCAACCGCGGCGTCACCCTGACCCGCCGGCTGGTTCGTGGCGCGCAAACCGAGGTGGTGGCCGACAAGAGCGCGGTGCAGCAGATCCTGATCAATCTGGTCGGCAACGCCATCAAGTTCACCGAGGCCGGTGGCGTGGTCAATGTCGACGCCGCGATCCGCGACGGACAGCTGGAACTGGTTGTCAGCGACACCGGTATCGGCATCTGCGCCGACAAGCTGGCCTGCATCGGCGAACCGTTCGTCCAGGCCCAGGATGAGCTTGGCCGCCATTACGAGGGAACCGGCCTTGGCCTGTCCCTGGTCAAGGGTCTTGTGGATCTGCACGGTGGCAGCTTCGCCATTGAAAGCCGCGAAGGCGAGGGCACGATCGTCACCATCAGCCTGCCAGCCGACGGCTCGGGCGCCAATCCGCAGTCGGATGAAAATGCGGCCGAAGCCGCCGTGGTGTTCCCGCCGGTACTGCCAAAAGCCGCCAGGAAATCGGCCAGCAATCTGGCCCAAATTGATGAAAAAACCAGGAATGAAGACTATGCCGAGACAGCGCGTATCGCCTGACTTGATTGATGATGAAACCGACGGCCAGGGCATCCTTGGATTGCTCGGCTCGATCGTATCGGCACACCCTTCGCTCGCCGGGGGCAGTGTGGCGTTCGCGGTGATTTTCGGTTTCGTGGCCACCAATGCGCTGTGGCACCAGCCCGGCCAGCATCCCGCGCCGATCCTCAAGACCCGTGATGTGGCCTCGTCTGCAGCTCCGCGCGTCTCCACGCAGCCGGACGTCATGACGCCGTTGATCAAGGGCGCGCCAACCCGGATCGTGACCACTTACCGGATCGAACGCAGCGACGAGACCCCGACGGCCTCGATCCCTGTTCCCAATCCGCCGGCTCCGGCCGTGCCGAAGATCACGCCGGAAGTCGCTGCAGCACCCGCGTCCGACCCGATTCTGGCGCGGATCCAGACGGTGCTTGCCGAAAAGGGTCTGTATTCGGGTGAGATTGACGGTCTGATGGGCCCCAAATCCGCAGCCGCCATTCGCGCCTGGGAGAAAAACAACGGCTACACCGAGACAGGTGAAGCCAGTGCGGCGCTGCTTGCCATCATGAACCCGGCCAAAGCCCAGACCAGGTTTGAAAACGCGCCGACCGAAATTGCCAGCACCCAGCCGGTGGTGCGTCCGACGCCGAAGCCACGACCGGCCCCGGCCGTCGCTTCCGATGCGCGTGCCGGAGAGCCGGTCACCGTTCCCGCGGAAACCGTCGAAGGTCCGAGCGAACTGGTGCAGCAGATCCAGTCGGGTCTGTCCAACATCGCCTATGCCGACATCACGGTTGATGGCGTCGCCGGATCGCAGACCCGTGCGGCGATCAGCGCCTTTGAAAAGCACTATCGCCTGCCGGTGACCGGCGAGCCCAATGAAACGGTGCTGAAGAAGCTGCTCGAAATCGGCGCGCTGTGAGGCTGAAAGCCGGCATTTTCGTCTCGGCGCTGACCCGCCGGCTGTTTGCCGAGGGCGGCATGGCGGCAATCGAAAGGCGCGGGTCGGAAGAGGCCGGCGCGATCTTCATCCGGATCCGCCACCGCGATGGCAGCGAAAGCCTGGCCGCGCCGGCGCCGCAAACCGCTTTCGACGATGACCACCCAGAGGGCCGGCTGTTTGAACTGAGAAAGTCCCGCGTCCCGGAAAGCGAAGTCTCCGAGCTGATTGCCCGCGAGGCGCGGTTTGACCCCGATATCTGGGTGGTGGAGATCGAAACCGACAGCCCCGAAACCTATCTGCCTTTCGCCGAAGAATAGCTTCAACTCAGGCCTGAAGGCGCAACTCTCTGGGCAGATCAGCTGCGGCCGGACTTGCGCAACTGGTTTGGCGTGCAGCCGAATTTCTGCCGGAAGGCTCTGGAGAAATGGCTCTGGCTCTGGAAGCCGTGGCTGAAGGCAATTTCGCTCAGAGGCTCGCCCGAAGATGCCAGCAGGCTTTCCCGGCAGGCGAGCAGCCGGGCATCAAGCAGATACTTGCCGAATGTCGTGCCGTCCCTGGCAAACAGCTTGTGCAAGTGGCGCGTCGAGATCCGAAAATGCCTGGCAACCTGTCCGGGTGACAGCTCGCGGTGCGCAAGTTGCTGCAGGATATAGCTTTGCACCATGGCAAGATGCTGATCCGCAACGGCATTTCTGCGGGCGCTGGAAAACCCGAACGACAGCATCTGCATCAGGCCGGGCAGGACATGTTCGGGCGGCATGCCGCCGGCCAGGTTGTCGATGGCCGCAAACAGCGGCGCGGCATAACCCGATTGCCGGGTCACCACCCGGCCGACGAAATCGGACACGTGAATACCGTTTTGCTCCAGAGTGACTTTTGGCAGATGCAGGCAGGCCTGCTCGAATTCTCCGCCGAATTTCATCGCAAACGGTTCGGTCGCGTCGAGCAGAACCAGCGATCCGGCGTCAATTTTCGCCTCGATTCCGCGCTGGGAAATCGTGCTCTTCCCGGCCAGTTGGAAATTCACGAACACGGCTTCGCTGGCCTGACGCCTGATGTCGGTTTTCGTCCGCCTGACGATCTGCGCGCCGGCCCTTATCGAGGAAATGCTGGCCCTGTCGGGAAGCTCGAACAGCTTGATTTGACCGCGAAAAGGCTCGGCATCAATGCGTTCAGGCGACAGCGCCGTATAGGCCTGGCTGACGGTCTCCTGCCAGTAGCGAAACGGCTTCCGGTGGCCGTTGGTCGACCAGGTTTTTGCGGGCAAATGTGTCTGCTCAGGGGGCTCAAGATGCATGCAAAGTGTCTCCAGACCATGTCCAGATAAGAGCAAAGGTCACTCTCGATCAAGTGCCCGCCTTGCGCCGTCAGGACCGATGCCGTTCGCTGGGAGCAACGAACAACAACAGTCGAGGGGTTTGAAAAATGGCATCGATCAGCACCAGGTTAACCGAAAAATATGGCCTGTCCGTTCCCATCGTGCAGGCCGGGATGGCCTTTGCCGGCATGACGCCACCCCTGGGCATTGCGGTCAGCGAAGCGGGCGGGATGGGCTCCATAGCCGGCGTCGGCATCATCCCGCCCGAAGGGGTGCGCATGCTGGTAGGCGGCATGAATGAGGGCACCGCCAAGCCCTACCACGTCAATTTCATCACCATCTTCACCACTAAGGCCCACATCGACCTGATGTGCGAGATGAAGCCGAAAGCGGTCTCGTTTCACTGGGGGCATCCGGAGAAGGCATGGATCGAGCAGATGCACGCCGCCGGCATCGATGTCTGGGAACAGGTCGGCTCTGTGCAGGATGCGGTCGCGGCGGTGGACGATGGCATCGATCTTGTGATTGCCCAGGGCAGTGAGGCGGGTGGCCACAATTACGGCACCGCCGGCACCATCGCCCTGACGCCTGCGATTGTCGATGCGGTCGGTGACAGGGCGCTCGTACTGGCTGCGGGCGGTATCGTGGATGGCCGTGGCCTGGCTGCTGCGCTGATGCTTGGCGCCGACGGTGCCTGGATCGGCACAAGGTTTGTCGCCACCCGGGAGGCCTCGGTTGCCGACGAGTACAAGCAGCGCATTGTCGATTGCGACACCGCCGGCACCGAGCTCACCCATATTTTCGGCAGGGAACATCCCGTGTTCAATCCGATCCGGGTGCTCAGGACCTCGCTGGTGACAGAATGGAACGACAAGGTCGACGAGATTGCGGTTGGTCCCGAGCATCATCCGAAGGTCGGTGAAATGGATCTGCTGGGCCAGCAGGTGCCGCTGCACCGCTTCACCAACATGGTCCCGATGCAGGGCGCGACCGGCAGTTTTGACGAGTTGCCGATGCTCGCAGGCGAGGGGCTGGGCCTGATCCGAGATCTGCCATCGGCAGCTGACATCGTTGCCCGCATGGCTGCCGAGGCTGACGAGCAGCTCAAGCGTTTCGGGGCGTAGTGGTCATGGCGAAGATCCTGGTCTTCACCGCGACCGGTCAGGTCGGCTCGGCCTTGTGCACGGAACTCCTGTCGCTGGGCCACATGGTAACAGGCGTGACCCGGAGCGAGGCCGCCGCCGGGAGAATGATCCAGCGTGGCATCACGCCGGTGGTCGGTGATGTGAGGCATCTGGGTGACCTCGGTCCCCGCATGTCGGGCTTTGACAGCGTCTTCCTGGCATCGTCCGACGCCCGGGACCAGGACGTGGTCGAAACCGGGCTGATCGAATGCCTGCGGGTAGAGGCCGCGCCGCATGTCGTCAAGCTGTCGGCGCAGTCGGCGGGCCTCACACCGCCCGTGAGCTTCGGGGTCCAGCACTGCAAGGTGGAACAGGCTCTCAAACGCAGCGGCCTGAGCCACACCGTGCTGCGCCCGACCTTCTTCCAGCAATCGCTTTTGTTGATGGCAGAAGATGTAGCCAGGAAGAAGGCCGTCACCGCTCCGATGGGCAAGGGCCGAACCGCCATGATCGATGTCCGCGACATCGCCGCCGTTGCGGCACTTTGCCTTGTCGAACCAGGGCACAATGGCAAGACCTACACGCTGACCGGTCCCGCAGCCCATGGCATGAGGGATGTCACCGAGAAGCTGACCGCGCTGCTTGGCGTCAAGGTCGGCTACACCAGCCCGCCCGCGCCGCTTGCGCGTCTTGTGATGCCGTTCCTGACCGGCCTGCCGCGCTGGAAAACCAGCCTTCTGGTCGACCTGATGGTGGCGATCAGCCATGGTGCGCAGGAACAGGTCACCGGCGATGTGGCGGCGGTCACCGGTGATGAGCCCCGTACGCTGGATGGCTTCCTCAAGGAACATCTGGCGAGTTTTCAGGCATGATACAGAGAGAACCGGACGTTCGAGCCAATACCGCGCCCAATCCAAGGAGAGGAGACATCCGTTGAGCGAGATCCATTCAGCCACCAGGGCGGTTAAAGACGCTGTCGCCGGGCTTGAGGCGCATGCGAGCCTCAATCTTGTCACCGAGCTCAATCAGCAAGTAGCCCTCGCAATGGCGGAAAGCCTTGACCAGACCGCTGAAGTCGGGCGCGGTCCGCTGCACGGGTTGCCGCTGATCGTCAAGGCCAACATCGCGGTTGAGGGCATGCGCCATGATGGCGGCTGTCCGGCATTGGCTGGCAACATTGCCGGTGGAGATGCCGGCGTGGTGCAACGGCTTTGCGATGCCGGCGCCATTCCCCTGGCCATAGCCAATCTGCACGAACTGGCGTTCGGCACCACCAGCGCCAATGCCCATTTCGGCTCGGTCGGCAACCCGCATGACCCGACACGGATGACCGGCGGGTCGAGCGGCGGCACCGCGGCAGCCATCGGCGCCGGCATCTTCAAGATCGGGCTTGGCACCGACACCGGCGGCTCGGGCCGGATCCCGGCCGGTTTTTGCGGTTGCGCGGGCCTGCGCCCGACCACCGGCCGCTACCCCGGGGACGGAATTCTCAAGCTCACCGACACGCTCGACACGATCTCGATCATGGCCGCGGACATGGCGCATCTGGCGCGCCTCGATGCGGCAATCATGTCGGAACCTGTCGCTGGACCTGCCGATACAGGCAAGATACGGCTGGCGGTTGTTGCAGACCCGTTCTGGCGCGGCATCAACCGCGAAATGACCGCGCTGGGGCGTCGGGCACTGGCCGAACTCGCCGATGCCGGGGTCACGATCGTGGAGACGGATGCGCCGCAGATCGAGAGCCTTACCGAAGCGGCAGGTTTTCCCATTGCGCTCCATGAGACCGAACGCAACTGGCAGAAGTCAGCCCGCGAGCTGGCGGGACTTTCCCTGGGCGAATTCGCCGACAGGATTGCGAGCCCTGACGTGAGGGGATTGTACCAGATGATGGCGCGTGGCGAGACGCCGGGCGAAGCTGCCTATCGCGCCGCCATGGATCAGCACCGGCCGGATTTGCAGAAGGCTTTCGCCGCACTGTTTGCCGAGACCGGCGCTGACGCGCTCATCTTTCCGACCCTGGTGCGCTCCGCGCCGCCGATCGATGAGACCGAGATGATCGATCTCGATGGCGAAAGCCTGCCGCTGTTTCCCACCATGACCCGGCGCGAGCTCCCCGCCAGCATTGCCGGCCTGCCGGCGCTCTCACTCCCTGCCGGGCAGTGCGCGGACAAGCTGCCCTTTGCCATGGAACTGGTGGCGCCAGCCGGAACCGACCGGGATCTGCTTGCCATCGGCCGCGCCCTTGAACCGCTACTGAACTGAAGTCCGATTGAAGCCTGAAAGAGAATGACATGAACGGAAAAATCCTCTCGCTGTCGAGTTACCCGATCAAGGGGCTCAGTCCGCAAAGCCATGACCAGGCCGTGCTGACAGCCGGTGATGGCTTCCCCGGCGATCGCCTGTTCGGTTTCGCCAAGAAAAACAGCGGCTTTGACCCCTCCGATCCCAAACCGCTGCCGAAAAACCGCTTCATCGTTCTGCTGCAGCACGCCAAGCTTGCCGGTCTCGAAACGGCGTTTGACGCCCGGTCCAGGATCCTGACGATCAGCACCAGCGCCGAGCCGAAGCTTGAATTCGACATGAAAACCGAAACAGGGGCCAGCGAGGCCAGCCGGTTTCTCACCGACTTGCTCGACCTCAAGGATGAGGAAGTCCCGTTCTTCGCTTCGGCCTTTCCGCATCGCTTCACCGATGCGTCCGTGGCCTCGACCACCCTGATGAACGCCATTTCCTTCATCAACCTGGATTCGGTGCGGGCGTTTGAGAAGGAGATCTCGCGGCAAGTCGACGCGCGTCGCTTTCGTGGAAACATCGTGTTTGAGGGCTGGCCCGCCTTCAGCGAGCTCGATCTGGTCGGCCGTCACATTCAGGTGGGCGAGGTGACCTTCAACGTGCTGCACCGGACCCAGCGCTGTCTTGCCACCGAGGTCAATCCCGACACCGCCGAGCGCGACATCATGGTGCCCAAGCTGTTGAAGAAGGCCTATGGCCATTTCGACATGGGCATCTATGCCGAGGTGCTCAACGACGGCGTCATCGAGGTCGGCAGCCCGATCAGGCTGATTGAGGACTGACGCGAGATCTGAATGCTACAATTTTAAGGATTATCGTCAGCAGGGATTATTCTTTGGCGTGCATGGTTCGAGCCTGTAACTCAGGCTCGGGGGGTATCATGTCGCGGTTCGCTGCTTCGGTCGTCGTCGTCTCTGCCGTCGCATTCGTTGCGCCAACGGCTGTCAGTCGCCTCCTGTCACAGTCGCCACAATCGAGTGTTTCCGGCAAGGAATGTGCGATTAAGGGAAACGTCAGTATCAGCACCGGCGAGCACATCTACCACGTGCCCGGTCAGAAGGACTACCGATCGACCATCATCCGGCCCGAATATGGCGAGCGGTGGTTCTGCTCGGAAGCTGACGCGCGCGCGGCGGGATGGAGAAAAGCGGGCCGTTAGCGCGCTTCTTGCTCACTGTAACTCAACGGTGCTTGCGCCCGCTCAGCCGGTCTTGCGCGAGGGCAGCACACGGTCGCGCACATCGCGCGGGGAGACCCGCTGATCGCGGTCCTGACGCACCGGCTTGCCGTCGGCAAGCGCGGGCACATGGGAGGCGGCGCCATTGGTGTAGCTATCGGCGCGCTGCCAGGACTGAAGCCGTGCGGCGCAGCTGTCGCTGTCGAGTTCCTCGATCAGGTCGGTCGCCAGTGTGTAGCGGGCCGATGGTTTGGCCAGATGCGGAAAGAAGCTCTCGAGCGCAGATTTGATGGTGTCTTCCGGTGCGCCAAGCCCGATCATCGCCGTGGCAAGCTGCCGGCCAGAAAGATCCATCATGATGCGTTCGGCAAGCGCGAAGCTTGCCCCCATGGCATCGGCAAGCGCGGTCGCAAACCAGGATTCCTGATCCGTCTGGGCGTGACGCGCCAGCTGCGCCAGCCGCACGTCTCCAACCCTGCGTCGTGCAGTAGCCCTGGCTGATGCCGTGGCCGGTTCGGCAAGGGCGGGAGCGGCGGCTTGCTGTGTGTTGCCGAGCTTGCGCGGGCTCGTAGGCCGGTTGAGCGGCGATTTCGGCGCCGGGCTCGCAGCCACAAGCGCCTTGAGCTGGGTCCTGAGCCGTTCGCTCGGATCGAGCGGCGGCGCGGTGACGCTCTGCCGCGAAGGGGAAGACGGCGCAGCCGGAGCTTTTGCCGGCTGTGCTTGAGACTCCGGTTGTGCGAGCGGCTGTGCCGGCGCCGGAATCATCCCGCGCAGCACCAGCAGACTGTCGACGGATGGATCCTTGAGTTCCTGCAGCTTGGCGATCGCCTGCGGCGACAGGTCCGAACGCCGCGCGGCTGCGCGGGCATGCGGCGCACCATGGCGCATCACCGCCTGGGTCAGCGCGGTTTCACTAAGCCGCGGGTAGTGAACGATAAACGGCGCTGCGATGGCGATCGGTTCGTTGATCAGCATCTCCGCCACATCCTCAGGCAGTCGCGACAGCCGTGAGAGGGTTGCCGAGGCCGTGCGGCGGGCCTCCTGGCTTGCGGTTCTGTAGAGGGGGATAAAGAGCCGGGAAAAGCGCACCAGATCCTGACGAGTCGGGTGATCGAGGCACTCGAGACCGCTGATCGCGGCCATCATCACGGCATCCTTGCGGCGGCCACCATCAGGCCGTTCGAGGTCGCGGAAACTGTCTGACACGGGGCACACCTTACTCAAACGCAACTACACACTTGGGTCAATTTATCGCAAAAGCGTTAGCAAGCTGTTAACCAAGAGGCCGCTAGATGAAATTCAGCAAGGAGAAGAATGTCGAGCGTATTTCCTGTTCCACCAAGTTGGAGTCCAGAAATGGCGACAATATTGACCTTTGATCCGACGAGATGCCGAAAGCTTGAACGGTCGCACAGCGCAAGCAAACACACCGCGGATTCTGCAGAAATACTGATGTTCACCGGGGTGCAGCGAGAGCCGCTGTATTCAACAGACGACATTTCCGGGCCCGTCCGTCATGCGCCGATGTTTGATGATACTGCGCCGGAAAAACCAAACGGCAAAAAGCGACGCCGAAGCAAGACCCGCTGAACACCGTCCGGCTGCCGGTTTTTATCTGCCGGGCCGGAAGAGGTTATGGAAATTGAGAAGGCTCGCTTGCTCGGGGCTTCAGAAAATATTGACCCGGCGCATCAGTCCGACAGGAGTGCCGGAAATCGTCCCGGCCCGATTTAGGCAATCTTGATCAGGCCGATGCCTGTCAGCAGGACAGTGACGCCGCTGGCTGCGGTCCGCACCTGGTTCCAGAATTGCCATGGCTCCGAATAGCTCCTCCAGATTTCGGCTGCCGCCTCTGTTGAACCGGGAACCTCAACCAGCGCCAGGGCCTGGTTCATCGGAACATTGATCAAGGCTGTCAGCGCAAATCCCCCGATCGCGTAGACGCCTGCCGCCGCCGCGAACCAGAGGCCCGCATCCCGCTGCTTCTGCAACAGGAGCGCGCCGGCGGTCAGGGCCAGAACCACGGGCGTCAGGAAAAACGCGGGAAAGAAGACCGGATTGCGCACCGACGCGTTCATGGCCTGCATCGCGCGAATGGCTGTTGCGGGATCGGCAGCGTCCAGCCCCCACATGGTGGAGCAGACCCAGGCATAGAAAAAACCGAAGATCGCCCCTGACAGCAGCAGCGAGGTGAGGGGCAGAATGCGCGTCGTGATCATGCTTCCTGTCCTTCCGGTTGAGCAGCAGGGGCAAACCGCGCGCCCGAGACCAGGCTCGAAATAACCGCAAGGCTGGCGATCTGTCCGGCAATCACGGCAGGCCAGATGAGGCCGAACTGGGCGTCGAAAAATTTCTGCGGCCCAAACGAGATCAGCGCCATCACGGTGGCCGCAAGGCTGAGCAACCTGCCGGCGCGGCTCGTGTTGCTGCCAAGCATGATCGCTGCAACGGCGGCGCTCAAGGACGCGCCCAGAAGCGGCGCGATGCCGAACAGGGGTGTGGCGACCGGCGGGTGCGGCGGGACGCCGGCATAAAGCGCCGTCAGCATGACCAGCTGCAGAATGATCAGCACAGACAAGGCGGCTGTGGAAGTCTGGTTCTGATAGTGCATTTCACATCTCCATAAGCGTAATTGTGTGTACGGTTGCAAATATCCGTAAACCTAATTACGCTTGTCGTCAACCGCAGGAGACATGTGATGCGTGATGAGAACAAGGCGACCCGGCAGGAGAAGATCGAGCAGGCCGCCTATGCCGTTCTCGAAGCCAAGGGCTATGCCGGCGCGTCGATGCTGGCGATTGCCAAGGCGGCGAAGGCGTCAAACGAAACGCTCTACAACTGGTACGGCGACAAGACCGGCCTGTTCAAGGCGCTGGTGCTGCGCAATGCCGAACAGGTCAAGCAGCAGCTGGAAGAGGGGCTGGACGGCAATGCGCGCCCGCTGGAGCTGCTTCAGGCGCTCGGACCGCGTCTCTTGGCATTGCTGGTCAGTCCACGTGCAGTGCAGCTCAACCGCGCAGCCGCCGCCGACCCGACCGGAGAGCTCGGTGCGGTGATTTCCGAACGCGGCAGGGAAACGGTGGCGCCGCTTATCGGCAAGGTCATGGAGCGTGCGCGCGTGGAGGGGGATCTGGTGTTTGATAGCACAGAGGAGGCGGTCGGCCTCTATCTCAACCTGCTGGTGGGCGATCTGCAGATCCGCCGCGTCATCGGCCGCGCACCGCCGATGGAGGAAGCCGCGATCACGCAGCGCGCCAACCAGGCCTTTGCGCACTTCATGAAATTATGCGCGGCTTGAGCCAGCCGGTGGCTTGGATCAGGCCGGGTCGATGGTAATGCCGGTGCAGACCGCATTGGACAGAAAACCCCGCGCTGCCGGTCTCTGGCTGGGCGTCGGGGCGACGGCGCGCAGTGCGACATAGCCTTCCGGCTGCTTGAGTTCCACCAGCACCGAGCGCTCCAGCGTCCGCGGCATGAAGCGGCGCAGCCTGAGCATCTGTGCCGGGGTGACGAAGACGATGTTGACGCTGCTGCCGATGGAAGACCGGTCGTTCATCGAGTAGGTCTCGTTTGAGGCCCGGTCATAGACCGATACCGTCCAGTAGGGGACATCGCCCGATGCGACGACCCGCACTGGCCCGTCGCTGACATTGAAGCGGCAGATCGCGCTGCGAATATACGGATCTTCATTGTAAAGCCCGGTCAGGTTGGGTTCATTGGCAAGCGAATAGAAGCGGTTGGTTTCACCCAGGGCCTGAACCTTGGTCCAGGCATCCTTGCCCGTCCACATCGGCAAGGCCAGGATGATGACGATGTGGATGAACGCCGCACCGACCAGTCCGATTGCAATGGCCAGCAGCACGCTACGCATCATCGCATCCGATCCTGGAAATGGCCGGCATGTCCAGCTCGACCATGCTGAGCGAGGCTGCCGACGGCGTGTCGATCAGGGTCAGCACCAGACTGACAGTGCCGGGCGTATCGAGCCATATCCAGTTGCCGGGACTGGCAGCGGCATCGAGCCGGATGCGAAAACTGCCATCGATGTCACGCAGCGTGGTCCAGGAATTGAAACTGGTCGGCACCCGTGGCGGCGCTTCGAGCTGACCGCCGTCGCCATCCGTGACCCTGAGTGTCCAGAACCGTGCCGGTGGCGTCGTGCCAGAGATCTCGTAGCTGCAGCGTCCTGAAAGAGCGGCCCCTGTTTCATCGCTGCTGGCGGTGAAGATCAGGCCTTCGGCCCGGCCCAGAAGGATGCGGCCATCGCCGGCGCGGTGTGCTTTGGCGAAAGGATCTGCACTCGCCGTCTGCAATTCGGGATAGGCAGTCCACGGCCCGAGCTTGATCGCCCCGAATCCGGAAGTGGCCTTGAGCGTCCAGGACGCCGACCAGGCACCGACGCCGAAAGCGATCGCCAGTGTCAGAGCAACCAGGGCGGGCAGACGAAACACGTGGCGGAACTTCCTTCAACAGGGATGCACGGCGGCCGCCGCGCAAAGGGCATCGTTGCGGCGTCAGGTCAGATATGGGAACCGCGCCAGGTGACAGGAAAAAGCACAATCCCGCAGCAATAACCAGTCACCCGGCCTGAAAACATCACGATATGCACCATTGCCCAACCGCACCGGGACGTCTCACTGCTCGAGCGTGGACGGAGCCAGTTCCGGCTGCGCGTCGACCTTGGCCAGGCGCTCCGGAGCGCCCAGTGATCGCGCAGTGTTGAGCTTCTCCGCCAGGCCCCGCAGCAAATCGGTGGTTTCGCGGTTGAGTGACCTGACGCGCTGCCGCCTTGGCACCACATTGCCGTCGGCATCGGTCGAGGCGCTGGCGGTCAGCGGTGTGGCCTTGGGGGTCGGCAGCGGGTTTTCGACACCGGGAATGGCTCTCAGCTCGATGCCCTGATGGGCATAATCCATCAGCCGCTTGAATGTCATCGCCGGCAGCGAGCCGCCGGTCATCCGGTTGGACGAGGTGTAGTCGTCATTGCCGAACCAGACCGCAGCGGTGAAATTGCCGGTAAAGCCGCAGAACCAGGCATCGCGATAAGCCTGTGTGGTGCCGGTCTTGCCACCGGTGAGCACGCCATCGACAGCCGCGCGCCGGGCGGTGCCGACATAGGGCACCCGGGTCAGCATCTGGTTCATGTAGTTGCCGGCGTCTTCCGACAGAACCCGTTTTGCCGGCGGCTCGTCGCGCTCGAAATCATAGAGCACATCGCCATTGTAATTCATGATCTGCTCGATGCCGTGGCGGCGCGATTCGTAGCCGCCGGCCGGGAACACCGCATAGGCGGTCGCCTGATCAAGCACCGTGACTTCCGACGTGCCGATGGGGATGGTCACATCGCGGCGGATCGGGGTCTCGACGCCGAATTTCTTCGCCTGCGCCATGATCTGGCCGATCGGATCCTCGCCGAGCCGCTCCTTGGCGAGCCGCACCGGGATTGTGTTGACCGAGCGCGCAAGCGCCGTCTTGATGTCGATCCGCCCGAAATAGCCGCCGGCATAGTTTTTCGGGTTCCAGTTGCCCCAGTAGATCGGCGCGTCGACGATCGAACTGTCCGGTGTCATACCTTTTTCCATCGCCAGCGAATAGGTGTAGATCTTGAACGAGGAGCCGGGCTGCCGGAGCGCGCGGGAGGCGCGGTTGAACTGGCTTTCGCCGTAATCGCGGCCGCCGACCATGGCGCGCACCGCGCCGCCATTCTCGATCAGCACCAGCGCTGCCTGGCTGGCGCGGTAACGCTCGCCATATTGCCGGAGGCCGGCTTCGACCGCGGCATCGGCGGCTTCCTGCATGCCCGGATCGATGGTGGTGCGCACGATCAGGGAGTGCTGCTCGAACCCGCCGGCGATGCGCTTGACCTCGTCAAAGGCCCAGTCGAGGAAATAATCCGGCGCGTCATGGTCGCCCCGGTCGATCACGCTGGCCGGGTTGCGCCGGGCACCGATCACCTGGCCCTCGGTCATCAGGTTGCCTTGCACCAGATTGGACAGAACCTCGTTGGCGCGCGCCCGGGCAGCCGGCAGGTTGATGTGCGGCGCGTAGCGGGCAGGGGCCTTGAACAGGCCGGCGAGCATCGCCGATTCCGCAATCGAGACCTCGGTGATGTCCTTGCCGAAATAGAATTGCGCCGCCGCAGCCGCCCCGAAGGTGCCGCCGCCCATATAGGCGCGGTCGAGATAGAGCCTCAGGATTTCCTTCTTCGACAGGTTGGCTTCGAGCCAGAAGGCCAGGAACGCTTCCTTGATCTTGCGCTCGAGCGTCCGCTCATTGGTCAGAAACAGGTTCTTGGCCAATTGCTGGGTGATGGTGGAGCCGCCCTGGACCACCTGGTTGGCCTTGACGTTTTCCGTCATGGCGCGGACGAGACCGAGGAAATCGATGCCGAAATGATCAAAGAACCGCCGGTCTTCCGTCGCCAGCACCGATTTGATGAAGTGGTCGGGCAGCTGGTCGACGGGCGCGGAATCCTCGTGGATGATGCCGCGGTGACCGATCTCGTTGCCGTAGCGGTCGAGGAAGGTGACGGCAAAATCATCGCGCGCACGCCAGTTTCCGGCGGTTTCCTCAAACGCCGGCAGCGCCAGCGCCAAAAGCAGCACGAAACCGGCAACGCCGACATTCATGCCTTCGCCGGCAATCTCGAACGCTGCCTTCCAGGCCCCGCGGGTGCGGAAGCGGCGGAAGAAGATGGTGATCTCCTCCCAGATCTCGCCGAGGCGGAAACCGGCATTCCAGATCGAGGAATCAATCCACGAATCGATGCGGAGAAGGATGTTGGAGCGCTTTCGCGGCCGGTTTTCCTGGTTGAACGGGTCTTGCACGGGTCTTGGGTCCATTGCGGGCGGCGGCGGCATGTATTGCCGCATGTTGCTTTGACCGGGATGCACGATAGCACCACAGTTTCGCCCCTTTGGTCTATGCTTTTGGATCATTTTCAGTCAAAGGACAAGCCGCCAGCGCGCGCTCGTGCGCAAGCAGACACGAAAAAGGGAAGACGGCAATGGACCCCAAGCCATTCTGGAAGGCCAAGACGCTGGCCCAGATGACCGAGGCCGAGTGGGAAAGCCTGTGCGATGGCTGCGGCCGCTGCTGCCTCAACAAGCTCGAGGACTGGGACACCGGCGAAATCGCCTGGACCAACATCGCCTGCCGTCTGCTCGACGGCCACAGCTGCCGCTGCAAGGACTATGAGAACCGTCAGGCGACCGTGCCCGACTGCATCGGCCTGACGCCAGAGCAGGTCGAGACCATCAGCTGGCTGCCGCCGACCTGCGGCTACCGGCTGGTGCGCGAGGGCGCCGATCTCTACTGGTGGCACCCGCTGGTTTCGGGCGATCCCAACACCGTGCACGAGGCCGGCGTGTCGGTGCGCGGCAGCACGGTGAGCGAGAACGATGTCGATGTCGACGAGTTCGAAAACTACCTCGTCGACTGGCCCGGCGAGGACGTCTGAGCCGGCCCGGCGCCAAAAACATCACCCGCGCAGGGAACCAAATCGCCCCCGGCGGCGTTGAGACCCCGTAATTGCCAAACGGAGGTTTTCCAATGATCCAGTGGATCCTGATTTTGCTTATTGTCGCCGCGGTCGCGGGCCTTCTTGGCTTTGGCCGCCTGTCCGGTGCCGCCCTGACCGGCGCGAAACTGCTGATCGGCATCGTGCTGGTCCTGTTCCTGCTCGCCGTCCTCGGTATCGTCGCCATCGCCTAGTTGCCGCTTCTTCATCCTCCCAAGTGAAGCACACCTCAACCGCCGGAGATCTCTCTGGCGGTTTTTTTGTGCGCCCGGCCTGGTGCAGGGACGACGAGGTGGAAATGGATCCTCCGGCTGCCTACATCCCGAAGGATCGGCAGGAGCTGCCGGGCCTTGATGCAAAGACAGGAGCGCTGCCGAGTGACCGAGACCATACACACAGCCCCCAAATTCGAAACCCTGCTTGCCGGCGAGGCGCGGCCGGACACCGGGTCCGTGGCGCTGACCGTTGCTACGGCGGACGGCGAGAAATTCGGTCTCGAGTTTGACGCCAAGATCGTACCTGCCACCATCACCGCCCTGACCAGCCATCTCGGCCAGGTGGTCTCGGCGCTGCCGGAAAACGAGCAGCCCAACTACCAAGTGCTCAAGACCACCGAAATGGGCCTCGCGATGAATGCGGAGGGCGAGCTTGGCCTGATGCTGACCCTGGAAGGCGGCGGCCAGCTCACCCTCGCGATGGCCAAGGCCTATCTGCCGGTGCTCAAGGCGCAGATCGAGGACGCGATCCGGATCGCGGAAGATCCGCGGCATTGAGGGAGAGCTTTGAATGACACTCGCAACGCAAGCTTTTGATGCCGCGGAGTTTCTCGACAGTCCGGACATGGTGTCGGATTACCTGGAGGCGGCGCTGGCCGATGGCAACCCGGCGCTGTTTGCCGCGCACTGGGCGACATCGCCAAGGCGAGCGGAATGAGCGACATCGCCCGCAAGGCCGGCGTGACCCGCGAGGCGCTCTACAAGGCGCTCAGCGACAACGGTGATCCGCACCTGTCGACGCTTTTCGGGGTACTCAAGGCGCTGGGACTCAAGCTGAAACTGGAGCCCGAAGGGGCGTGAGCTCTGAGGCTAGGTTGCTGCGCAACAGCACTCAAACTAAAGATATAGGAAAATAATCCCAATTATATACGTGACAAAAGTGACCGATTTGAATAAGATAGCAGGCGACAGGCCGGCAACTCGCTACGATTGGGAGAACCAGTTCACATTCGATAAGCTGGAGTTTGCGAAAACACCGTGCATCCAATACAGTTCGAGCGGAACGCCGTGGATGAAATGGGTGCCTGTAGGAATGCCGAAGATCCCAAAAAATACACTTGACGTGGCTTGTTATCTCTATTCATCGCGAGAAGACGCAGAATCAGGCCGGGAATTCGGAGGTTCGGGCTTCTTCGTGTCGATACCGACAAGTGTCCCGGAGCATATTCATGTCTACGCCGTCACGAACTGGCATGTCGCAGTTCAGGGTGGGGCGTCAGTTCTCCGTATCAACCGTCACGATGGCGGGGCAGATATCTTTGATATGGGCCCCGAAGACTGGTTCTTTGATCCGCGTTTTGACATCGCGGTGAGGCCAATCGCGCTGGATACTTCCCTGCACAAGTTCTCGACAGTGCCGATGCAGATGTTCGCAAGCCGTGAGCGGATAGAAAAATCCGAGATTGGCCCTGGAGACGATGTTTTTATGGTTGGCCGGTTTGTCGATCATGACGGCGGCGCGGTAAACAGTCCCTCTGTCCGCTTTGGGAACATCAGCACAAGGCCAACTCAGGTCCGACAACCAAATGGGAAGGACGCGGAATCCTACTGCATTGATATGCACTCGCGGTCGGGATATTCCGGGTCTCCCGTTTTCGTCTACCGCACAGCGGGGCAAGACCTCACCCAGGGAAAGAACCTGGCACTTGGGACCGCGGAATTCCTCTTTCTCGGCATCCACTATGCTCAATTCCCGGAAATGTGGGAAATTGGCGAGTTCCAGAAGCGACCGGGGGCGCATTCGACCGTCCCGCTTGTCACCGATGGGAAATATGTGAAGGGTCTGAGTGGGATGACGTTGGCGCTTCCAGCGTGGCTGGTAGAGGAGGTTATCAATATGCCAAAGCTGAAATCTCAACGCGAAGCGATTGACAGTCACCTGTCCGCGCGGGGCCATGCGAGGCCCCAACCGATCGCAGAGGCAGATATACCTGAAGCCGAGGCCGCGCAGAAGAGAGACGCAGCCTTATCCCGCGCGCTCAACACCGCGCCTAAGCCTCGAACCGCGTAATCGGTAAAGTCTTATTGCTTTTTGCCTAAGAGTAATCGACCGGACCAGTCACGCATACATCAACCGCTTTCCGGCGGCACCACGAATAGCGTCTTCGGCACGCTCACGGTCCGACACCTTGAGCGCGGTGCGACGGTTATATCGGAAATCGAATTCGGCGAGGTAGCGGTGCAAATGGGCCTCGCCGCAATGCTGATAGACGCCAACCATGCCGCGCTTGAAGATCGAGAAGACGCCTTCAATCGTGTTCGAGTGAATGACCGCATCACCCTCACGGCGGGCATATTCCTTGCGGGAATGCTTCACGGTGCGATGGGTAGCGTATTCCTCCCCAACTGAGGTGTAGAGGCGGGACTCATCCGTATAGAGGTTGGACTTGCGGTCAGCGTTGCGGACCAGCACATCACGGAGAATGTCCTTGGTAGCGTTCTGGACGAGGAACATGCGGGACTTGCCGCCACGTTCGACCAGACCGACCACGATGCGTTTATCAGCACCACCGGCCTTACCCGATTTGGTAGGCTTGGCAACGCGACCACGGGAAAGCTGACGAGGGGTTTCGCGCTTACCAATATAGGTTTCATCAGCCTCTACGGTCTTGCCTTCGCCACCAAGAGGACCGGACGAGGCGGTATCCTCTTTCATGGCCTCACGAATGCGGTGAGCCATAAACCAAGCGGTTTTGTAGGTGACACCAAGCATGCGGTGCAACTGGTGTGCGGACATGCCCTTCTTTGAAGCGGCGAACAGATGGAATGCAAAAACCCACTTCGAGAGCGGAATCTTTGACCGCTCCATGACGGAACCAACGGTTACGGTGAACTGACCGCCGCATTCATTGCAGTAATACAGGCCCTTGCGGTGCGTCTGCTTCTTGCCTTCGACCTTGGCAATCTTGTCGGGATCGATGTTTCCGCAATGCTGGCAGTTAGGGCCGTGCGGCCAGCGGATGGCTTCAAGATGTTCGCGGGCTGCGTCTTCGTCGTGAAAGATAGGATCGTTGAAAGCGGTCATTGGTTTAACTCCTTGACCTCTTTTCGCAAATGGCCTTACTTTTGTCAAGTATATAATTAGGAAAATAATCCCAATTATATACTTGACGTACCAGAATCTGAAATGCCATGATTCGCCTGCGTGACAGGCCGGTAGGTGCGTTAAGGAAACGGAGAGTTTCCTATGACGATGGAGGACGAGAATAGGGCGAAAGGCGTGGATGCGATGAAATCCGCTGTGGCAGCTATTTTAAGGGCTGAAATTGATTTGGCGAATCCGGAAGATCTAGGATTTCTCGAATCTCAGGTGCCCTACATAGCGTCTCAAGTGGTTGAAACGATTCTCGCACATCTGGCGGACGACGAATCACACCAATGAAGCACCCCGCCATGAATGCGAGGCGGTTGTTGTCTGCTATGATCTCTTCAAAGTCTCTTTTGGTGTAAACAAAAATGTCGCTTCGGTCGGGGAACCCAGAGTGCATTTTTTTTGGATTGGCCAAAAGTAGAGCGTCAGGCAAATCGTCAGAGATACCCCAAACCCAATGGGCAAGCTTGTCGCGTTTACGTTGGTGCGTCTTGGCGATCCGGAGAATTGCGTTTAGCACCTTACATTCCAATTCGCTCAGAACAGCGTCGGCAACCGCTGTAATGATTCGCGATTTGGCATTCTGGGTATCAAGCGATAGGTAAGCTATGGCGGCTCGGTCATCTTTGCCACCCATCAACTGGATGTAGGCGGCAAGCAGTTCGGCTTCCACATTCGACCAAGATGCTATCGCTTCCATAGCGAGCGCAGCGAGTTCTGGGCGTTTGGGGAGAGCAGGCCAGCCGTGAGCCCCAATGCTGTACGATGCATTAGAGCGAACTCTAGATAAAGGTTGCGGCATGTCGGGATCATCCATGAACACAGACCAGGAAAAGGGCGACGAGGTTTTGCGCCGCATGCTCAAAACCCCGCCTAAACCAAACGTAAAGGAATCAGATAAAGAGTCTACGGAACAAGACCGTGCTAGTGACGACCGCCGACCCACTAATCAGTCAAGGGATTAGCATTTCGAGGGTTTCGACCGCTTGTGCGGCTTAACCGGCACGGTCTTGGGCCCGGGCTTAGGGCTCGGACGTTCCCGCCGAATTACCTTCTTGCAACTCATTAGCTATCACCTCCTTTCTCGGGCAGTGGCCCGCCTTGAGGCGTAACCCTGAGAGGTGTGGCGAACGAATCGGCGATCGTCAGTTGTAACTTAGCGTTTCTTGCGCTTGTGGAGAAGCTTACGCGCTTTTTGCTTAGGCGTAATTGGCTTCACCAATCCGCCGATAGGTCAGGCGCTTGCCACGGATGGCTTCAAGCAGCATGTCGGCGCGTTCACGGTCTGAAACCTTGAGGGCCGCGCGGCGGTTATAACGGAAATCGAACTCAGCAAGGTAGCGGTGCAGGTGGGCTTCGCCGCAATGCTGGTAAACACCAATCATGCCACGCTTGAAGATAGAGAAGACGCCTTCAATCGTATTGGAGTGAATGACCGCATCGCCCTCACGGCGGGCATATTCCTTGCGGGAATGCTTCACAGTGCGATGGGTCGCGTATTCCTCGCCAACTGAGGTGTAGAGGCGGGACTCGTCGGTATAGAGGTTGGACTTGCGGTCAGCGTTACGGACCAGAACATCACGGAGAATGTCCTTGGTAGCGTTCTGGACGAGGAACATGCGGGACTTGCCGCCACGCTCGACCAGACCAACCACGATACGCTTATCAGCGCCACCGGCCTTGCCTGACTTCGTAGGCTTGGCAACACGGCCACGGGAAAGCTGGCGGGGTGTCTCGCGCTTGCCGATATAGGTTTCATCGGCTTCAACGGTTTTGCCTTCACCGCCAAGAGGGCCAGACGAGACAACATCCTCTTTCATAGCCTCGCGGATACGGTGGGCCATGAACCAAGCGGTTTTGTAGGTGACACCGAGCATGCGGTGCAACTGGTGGGCGCTCATGCCCTTTTTGGATGAAGCCATCAGGTGCGTTGCCAGAACCCATTTGTGCAATCCGATCTTGGAGCGCTCGAACACGGTGCCGACAGTGACCGAGAAGGGCTTACGGCAATCCTTGCACTTGTAGACGCCGGGGCGTGTCGACTTGCCTTCAAGCTTGGTAATGCGGGTTTGATCTGAATTGCCGCAATGAGGGCAGATCGCACCATCGGGCCACTGGATGGCTTCCAGATGCTCGCGGGCCTTGTCTGCGTCGTGGTAAATTTCGTTAGTGAGGTCAAACATGGGTTTGCGTCCCTATCAATATAGCAATGTGATCAGGTCACTTATGGCGGATGAGCGTTTGCCGCATGTGTTCGACAGCTTGAAGTGTGCGAGTGGAATGAGCCGAGAGGCGTTTGTGCGCGCTGTAGCTACCGACGGTGTAAGTCTCGGCGGCGAGGTCGAACGCGCTGTTCAGGACTTCATCGGAGAGCACCTTTCCGCGCAAGACGTGGAGTAACGCCATAAGAACGTCTTGTGCGGCTGCAGCTTGTGCGTTGGCATTTTCGATGTGGTCGATCATTTCTTCGTTGGTCATGACGTTTCTCCGTTGATTTTCTTGTACTAAATCACGGCTGGTACGTCAAGTATATAATTAGGAAAATAATCCTTGACGGCGTCACGGTGGTTTGGTAGGGTTATGTCATCGTCACAGAAATGCGCCGGAAGCGGTGGCTGGGGCGAGGGTGGTGGTTCGTTGGGGTGATGTTGCCCTGGCGGCTGGTTTGACCGGCTCGATTGCTGCTTTGACATCGATGTGTGCGTGAGGCGCCTCTGGTTTTCCGGGGCGCTTTTTTGTTGGCTGGAGACGGCCGGGTTCTTCCGAGATTTGCGAGGCTGTGATGACCGAAACCTTTGGGGTTGGCGGGCGCAAAACGCTGTCTGATGCGGGCGGTGGGCCGGGTGCTGTGACGGCCGCAGGTCCGGGATCTTCTGCCGACGACGGTGCCGGCGATGCCGGGCTGGTCGACCAGCTGATCGATCTCGTGCTCGCGCTCGAGCCGCTGGAGCTCAAGCAGCATGGCGCGACGGATCCGGACGGTACGACACCGCCGACCGAGCCGGACGGTGTGACCGCGCCAATACTCGTGGCCGAGAGCACGCAGCGCATGCTTAGGCAGATGCGCGCCGTGCTCGACCGCGAGGCGGCCCGGCTTGGCGCCGACGGGGTTGAGGGCAAACAGGCGGTGGACCAGGTGGCGCTGATTGCCCGCACGCTGGAAAAGATCGACCAGATGGAACGGCTGATTGCCGAGGACCGGGCCCGGGCGACGCAGCAAAGCCTCAGTGCCCAGGAACGTGAGCAACTGCGCCAGACGGTACGTCAGCTGATCCTGGCCGCAGCGGAACGGCTGGCGGTGGAACGCGAGCGGGAGACATGACAGTCCAGTCAATGGCGCTGGCGTTGAGAAGCAGCGTCTGGGCAAGGCCCGCATCTGCCGCCAGGCCGCCGCATCAGCCTACCGGAGAAGCCGCAACGCCGGAACCGCCTGTGCCCGATCCGGCAGCCTCCAGCGAGCCGCAGGAGTCAGAGCAGACGGCGGACATGAGCGCCGGAGACAATGACCTGGACGTGATGGAAAACAACGAGATAGAGCCGTTGCCGGACTCAGGCTCGCAAGCCGGGTGCGGGGCGGAACCGATGACGGTGGAGGCTCTGGTCGCGGCCCATCTGGCACGGCTCGACGACCACGCGCTGGTGGCCAATGCGCAGGACTGGCAGCTCGCGGCGCGTCCCGAGCAATTGCCGCCGGAAGGGGATTGGCGCACCTGGCTGCTGATGGGCGGGCGCGGTTCGGGCAAGACAAGGGCCGGGGCCGAATGGGTGCACGCGCTGGCCTCGGGCGAGATCGCCGGCCTCGGCAGGCAGGGCCGGATCGCGCTTGTGGCGGAAACCTTTGGCGACGCCCGCGAGGTGATGATCGACGGCGTGTCGGGCATCATGGGTGTGGCGCGGGACCAGCGGCCCGCCTTCGAGGCGACACGGCGCAGGCTGGTGTGGCCTTCGGGGGCGGTGGCGCAGATGTTTTCTTCCGAAGATCCCGAAAGCCTGCGCGGGCCGCAATTCGATCTCGCCTGGTGCGATGAGCTCGGCAAGTGGCGCCATGCCAGCGAGACCTGGGACATGCTGCAATTCGGCTTGAGGCTGGGGACATCGCCACGGCAACTGGTGACGACCACGCCACGGGCGACGCCGCTGATGCTGGCGCTGGTGAAGGATGCGGCGACGCAGGTGACCCGGATCCGGACCGAGGACAATGCGCAGCACCTGGCGGCGGGGTTTCTTGACGCGATCCGGGCGCGCTATGACGGCACCAGGCTGGGGCGACAGGAACTCGATGGCGAACTGATCGCCGACCGCGAGGACGGGCTGTGGCGGCGCGACCAGATCGAGGCGCTCGTGGTCCGCAACCACGGCCAGCTTTCCCGCATCGTGGTGGCGGTCGATCCGCCGGCGGCAAGCGATGCCAGATATTCCTGCTGCGGCATCGTCGCCGCCGGGCTCGATGCGGAAGGCCGCGCCGTGGTGCTGGCCGATGGCTCGGTCGAGGGCGCAAGCCCGTCGGCCTGGGCCAACGCGGTGAGCCGGCTTTACCGCCGCTTCGATGCCGATTGCGTGGTGGCCGAGATCAACCAGGGCGGCGACATGGTGACAAGCGTGCTCCGCACTGTCGATCCCACGCTGCCGGTGCGCACGGTGCGGGCAACGCGCGGAAAATGGCTGCGCGCCGAACCGGTGGCGGCCCTTTATGAGCAGGGCCGGGTGGTTCATGCCGGCCATTTTGCCAGCCTCGAGGACCAAATGTGTGATTTCGGCCCCGACGGGCTCTCCTCGGGCCGCTCGCCCGACCGGCTGGATGCGCTGGTCTGGGCGCTGACCGAATTGCTACTCGGCCGCAGAGGCGCGCCGCAGATCAGGCACCTTTGAACCGGTCGCAGAATCGGACAGGCTTGGATCTGAGCAGATACGGCAGCGAGAGGATTGATTGTGGCAAGCGCGACTGAGACAGCCACGGATGAGGTCTTGGCCGGCTATGCCGGGCTTGGTGCGGACTGGATAGAACGCTCCGACGGGCTGAGCTGTGATGAGATTTACGCCCCCGTGGCGGATCTGCTGCCGGCCGAGCCCTCGCGTTTTCTCGATCTCGGCGCTGCGACCGGACGCGACGCTGCCTGGCTGGCCGGGCGCGGCCACAGCATTACCGCTGTGGAGCCGGTGAGGGAACTGAGGGAGGCCGGGCAGGCTCTGCATCCCTTGGCGGGTATCGAATGGCTCGATGACCGGCTGCCGAGTCTCGAAAGGATCGGCGGGGAAGAGAAGTTCGATTGTGTGCTCGCCAACGGCGTGCTGCATCATTTGGCGCCGGACGCGCAAGGTGCTGCAGTCCGCCGTCTGGCCGGGCTGCTCAGACCCGGCGGATTGCTGATCGCCTCGCTCAGGCACGGCGCAGGTCCCTCGAACCGCCGGGCCTGGCCGATCGATGTGGCGGCACTGCTGGCGGCGGCTGAAGAGAGCGGCATGGATCTGATCCGGCGCGTCGACAAGGGCTCGATCCAGCCGGAGAACCGGGATGCCGGGGTCATCTGGACCTGGATCGCGCTGAAGCGGCACCAGCTAACGGACTGAAGATGGTTTCATGACCCCGGACCGGCTTCGGGGTGACGAAGATAATATTGGCCCCGCCTGGCATGTCCGGCGGGTTTTTGATTCCTGATTTCGAAAGGGCACCATCATGGCATTTGGATTTCGGCTTCCCTGGACCCGTGCGGCGCGGGCTAGCCTGACCCGGACAGGCGCACCTGCCGCCAAGAGCTGGTTGCCGGGCGCGCTTGCAGCGCTTTCCGGAGATGCCGGCGCGCAGTGGAGTTCGCGCAGCTATCCGGCAATTTCCCGCGAGGGCTTCATGCGTAATCCGGTGGCGCATCGGGCAACGCGGATGATCGCGGAGGCCGCCGCCTCGGTGCCCTGGCTGGTGTTTGACGGCGGCCGCGAGCAGGAGCGGCACCCGGTGGTTGATCTCCTGCAACGACCAGATCCGAACGGTGCCGGCGACGGCTTCTTCGAAACCCTCTACGGCCATCTGGTGCTGTCGGGCAATGCCTGGATCAACCCGGTCAGCGCCGGCGGCCATCTTGCCGGGTTGCAGCTTTTGCGGCCTGACCGGATGCGGGTGATCGAGGGAGCGGACGGATGGCCCGCAGCCTATGAGCACCACGCCGGCGGCAGGCGGCAGCGCTTTGCCATCTCGCCTGAAGAGGGGCCGGGGCTTTTGCATCTGAAACTGTTTCATCCGCTCGATGATCATCTCGGATTTGCGCCGCTGGAAGCAGCGCTGATGGCGCTCGATCTGCACAATGCAGCGATGAGCTGGAACAAGGCTCTGCTCGACAATTCCGCCCGGCCATCGGGTGCGCTGGTCTATCAGCCCAAGGAAGGGGGCAACCTGACGCCGGAGCAATATGAACGGCTGAAAGCCGAGCTCGAGGACGGCTATCAGGGTGCGCGCCGGGCTGGCCGTCCGATGCTGCTTGAGGGCGGGCTCGACTGGAAGGCGATGGGGCTGACCCCGCGCGACATGGACTTCATCGAGGCAAAGAACGGGGCCGCGCGCGACATCGCCCTGGCGCTGGGCGTGCCGCCGATGCTGCTCGGCATTCCCGGCGATCTGACCTACGCCAATTACCAGGAGGCCAACCGCGCGTTTTGCCGCCTGACCGTGTTGCCGCTGGTGCACCGCACCGCCGCCGCGCTGACCGCCTGGCTGCAGCAGGTCTACGGCGCCGGGCTGAAGATCGACTATGACGCCGACCGCCTGCCGGGGTTGTCCGCCGAGCGCGACGGGCTCTGGGCGCGGGTCGGCGCCGCGGATTTCCTCACCGACGAGGAAAAGCGGGAAGCTGTTGGATATCAGCGTGTTGCGGGCTGATCCGGACTCACATTCACAACCAGCTGAATCAATCTGTGAGGCGGATAAGACCGCCGGAGGTGACGCGATGCAAAGCATGGATCCGGAGCCCGCAATGCTGGCGGCCCGCATTGCCGGAGCTGTCGCCGGCGCACTGGTTTCGCTCGCCTACATGATGCCCAAGGGCGCGCGCGAAGCCGCCGCCCGGGCCATTGCCGGCATTGTCTCGGGCCTCGTTTTCGGTGCGCCGGCAGGTGTGGCGCTGGCGCAGTGGATGGGCGTGAGCGGGCTGCTCTCGCCATCCGAAACCCTGCTCACCGGATCGGCGGCTGCAAGCATGACCGCCTGGTGGGTGCTCGGCGCGCTGGCCCGCATCGCCGACCGGACCGGGCGTGGGCCGAAGGTATGAACCGGTCCGCCTGAAACTCTTTCGACAACATCAAGGACAAAACCATGACAACGGACTGGAGCGCATCCGGACGGCAGCACAAGCGTGTCGATCTGGCACTGGAGGACGTCAGCGGTGACGGCAGTTTCTCGGGCTATGCCAGCCTGTTTGGCGCGGTCGATCTGGGCCGTGACGTGATCGAGCCGGGCGCCTTTGCCGCCTCGCTCAAGCGCCGCGGCGCTTCCGATGTGCGCATGCTCTACCAGCACGATCCGGACCAGCCGATCGGCCGCTGGCTGTCGATCCGCGAAGACGCCCGCGGCCTGCATGTCGAAGGCAAGCTGGCACTTGGCGTGGCCCGGGCCCGCGAGGTGCACGAGCTGATGAAATCCGGCGCGCTCGACGGGTTGTCGATCGGGTTTCAGACGCTGCGCGCCCGCACGGAGGCCAAGGCCGGGGTGCGGCGGATTTTGAGCGCCGATCTGTGGGAGATCTCGGTGGTGACATTCCCGATGCAGCCGGGCGCGCGGGTGACCGCCGTCAAGGCGCTCGGGCAGGGAGCCGCGGCCCTCACACGGCGCGAACTCGAACGAAAGCTCACGCGGGATGCGGGGCTGACCAGACGCCAGGCACGCGGGCTGATGGCCCAGGGCTACGGCGCGCTTTCGGACAGGCAGGACGCTGCGCCGGAGGATCTCAAACGCCTGGAAACCCGGATGCGCAGCCTGACCGGCGCGTTGTCGCGGGCCTCCCGGCCTACTCAAGCGAACCTGTTGAAAGGAAGACCGATGACCACCCAGGCACAGAACACCCGGACAAAGACCGCCGGAACCCGAATGGCGCGCGCACCCGAAACCAAGAGCGTCGACGCCGATGTTTCCGCCGCCTTCGAGGACTTCATGTCCGCTTTCGAGCACTACAAGCACTCCAATGACGAACGCCTGGCCGAGATCGAACGCCGGGGCAGCGCGGATGTGGTGACGGAAGAGAAGATGGCGCGGATCGACACCGCGCTGGACGAGCAGAAACGCGCGCTCGATGCGCTTGCGGTCAAGCGCGCGCGGCCTGACCTCGGCCGAAGCGGCGGCGCTGCGCCGAGCCCGGTCAGGCAGGCTTTTGACGCCTATGTGCGCCGTGGCGACGAGGCCGGGCTGCGTCAGGCCGAGCTCAAGGCCATGTCGGCGGGCAGTGACGCCGATGGCGGTTATCTGGTGCCGGACGAACTCGACAGCGAGATCGGCCGCAGGCTTTCCGAACTCTCGCCGATCCGCTCGATTGCCACGGTGCGGCAGGTCTCGGGCGCGGTGCTGAAGAAGCCCTTCGCGCTCGACGGCATGGCCACCGGCTGGGTCGGAGAGACCGATGCCCGGCCGCAGACGAACGCGCCGCAGCTTGCAGAACTGCAGTTTCCGACCATGGAGCTCTACGCCATGCCGGCGGCCACCGCCTCGCTGATCGAGGATGGCGCGCTCGACATCGAGGGCTGGATTGCCGCCGAAGTGGAAGCCGCCTTCGCCGAGCAGGAAGGTGCGGCGTTTGTCTCCGGGGACGGTGTCAACAAGCCGCGCGGGTTTCTCGACTATCCCAGCGTGGCCGATGACAGCTGGAGCTGGGGCAATCTCGGCCACATCGCCACCGGATCGGCTGGTGCCTTTGGCGCAGACCCGTCCGACCGGCTTGTGGAACTGATCTATGCGCTGAAAGCCGGCCACCGTCAGAACGGCCGCTTCGTGATGAACCGCAAGACCCAGAGCCAGATCCGCAAGTTCAAGGATGCTGACGGCAATTACCTCTGGGTACCGCCGGCGGGCGTCGGGCAGGCCGCTTCGCTGATGGGCTTCCCGGTTGTCGAGGCCGAGGACATGCCGGACGTGGCAGCCAATGCGCTGGCGATCGCTTTTGGCGATTTCCGCCGCGGCTATCTGGTGGTCGACCGCACCGGGGTGCGCATTCTGCGTGATCCCTATTCGGCCAAGCCCTATGTGCTGTTTTACACCACCAAGCGTGTCGGCGGCGGGGTGCAGAATTTCGAGGCGATCAAGCTTCTGAAATTCGCCGCCTGACGCACGGTCCGTCCCTCCCGGACCAGCCCTCTCCCGATCGTTCGGGGGAGGGAGCCATCCCCAAAATACCGCTCTTCCCGGAGACTGCCATGACCCTGATTGAGACCGATCCGCCGCTGGCGGAACCGGTAACGCTTGCCGAGCTGAAAGCGCATCTGCGCATCGAGACGAGTGACGAGGACGATCTGCTTGAAAGCCTCATCCGCGTCGCCTGTGCCCACCTCGAAGCGGTCACCGGCGTGGCGCTGATGACGCGGGGCTTTCGCCTGGCACTCGACGACTGGCCGCGAGGCGACGTGATTCAGTTGATGAGAACCCCGGTTCAAACCATTGATGCGATTCTGGTTTACGACGCCGATGGCGTGGCGCAGGACCAGGACCTGACCGGCCTGTTGCTTGACGCGACGGCGAAGCCGGCACGGCTTGTGGTGCGCGAACGGCCAAGGCCGAGCCAGCCGATCAACGGCATCGAGATCGAGTTCACCGCAGGCTTTGGCGCAGGCACCGACGTGCCGCCCGAACTCAAGCGGGCGATCCTGGTTCACGCCGCCCACCTTTATGAGTTCCGCGGCGCGGTGACGGCTGACATGCAGCCGGCGTCCATTCCGCCGGGCTATGAGCGGCTGATCGCGCCGTGGCAAAGGCGGGCTCTGTGATGGGCGCGATGGTTGTCGATCCCGGCCGGTTGAGCGCGCGGCTGGTGCTTGAAACATCGGCTGACCTGTCCGACGGGCAGGGCGGGGTGAGCGAAAGCTGGAGCCCGGTCGCCACGCTCTGGGGGCGGATCGAGCCGCAGCGGGCGGCTGCGCGGGAACAGGCGGGCGCCGCGTTGGCGCCGATTTCCCACCGGGTCACCATCCGCTACCGCGACGATATCCGCCATGCCATGCGCTTTGTCTACCGCAACCGCGTTCTCGAAATCCGCACGCTGCGCGATCCGGACGAGACCCGCCGCTACCTGGTGTGCGACTGCGAGGAGAGCCAGCCATGAGCGCCAATGCATTGCAGAGGGCCGTGGTCGAACGCCTGGCCAGCAGTCCGGACGTGCTGGCCATCACCGGGCCGGGCCGGATCTTCGACCGCCAGATCACCCGCGCCGACCCGCCATACCTGGTGATCGGCGCGATCACCACCACCGACTTTTCCACCGGTGACGATGATGCCAGCGAGCACCGTTTCGAGATCGAGGCCTGGACCAGGCAGAACGGCCGCAGGCAGGCGGTCGAACTGGCCGACGCGGTCCGCGCCGCACTCCACGATGCCGGTCTGACGCTCGACGGCGCGGTGCTGGTCAACCTCCGCCACGAACGCACGGTCAGCCGCCGCGCGCCGAAAACCGCGCTGCATGTCGCGCGGCTGAGGTTTCGCGCGGTGACCGAACCGTGATCGCCGTTTGCAGCGACGAGGCAAAATCCAGAATATGAAGGGAGAATTCCATGACGGCGCAGAAAGGCAAGGACCTGCTCATCAAGATCGATGATGGCGGGAATTTCGTGACTATTGCAGGCCTTCGGGCGCGGCGGCTGGCGTTCAACGCCGAGGCTGTCGACATCACCGACGCCGAATCCGCTGGGCGCTGGCGCGAGCTTCTGGGCGGCGCCGGCGTGCAGCGGGCGTCGCTGTCGGGCGGCGGCTTGTTCAAGGACCAGGCGAGCGATGCGCTGACGCGAAGCGTGTTCTTCGCCAGCGAAATCCGCGACTGGCAGGTGGCGATCCCGGATTTCGGCACCGTGACCGGGCCGTTCCAGATAATCGCGCTCGAATATGCCGGCCGCCATGACGGCGAGATGACCTTCGAGATCGCGCTGGAATCGGCCGGTGCGCTTGCCTTTGCGGCGATGTGAGGCGGCGATGAAGGTTCATCCCAACCGCCGCCGCGGCGAGATCGCGGCGACCTTCGATGGCGAGAGCCGGCTCATGTGCCTGACGCTTGGCGCGTTGGCGGAGCTCGAAAGCGCATTTGGCGTGGCCAACCTGGCCGAGCTCGCAGGCCGCTTCGAGGCCGGTCAGCTTTCAGCGGGCGACATCATTCGTATCGTCGGCGCGGGCCTGCGCGGCGCCGGCAACCGGCTGAGCGATGAGGATGTGGCGGAGATGTCGACCGAGGGCGGCGCGGCCGGCTTTGCCCGCCTCGCCACGGAACTGCTCTGGGTCAGTTTTGGCGGCGCGGACGCAGCCGGACACGTACCACAGCTTTCAGATCGGGAGGGCAGGGCTCAGGACAGGCCTGAAAACCCTCCCGGGCCGCAGGTGGCAGGGAGGTGACGTTGCCGGAGCGGACGTTTTTCCCCTGGGCGGCCGCGCTCCGCTTCGGCCTCGGCCACCTGCGGCTGACGCCCGACGCGTTCTGGCGGCTCAGCCTGCCTGAACTCCGCGCGTTGATTGGCACAAGCGAGATGCCCGCGACATCCACCCGGCAAGGGCTTGAAGAGCTGATGGCGCTGTTTCCGGATACCCCCGGCAGGCCCGACACGATTGCGAAGGATCCCGACAATGACCGATGAGCCGAACCTGAACGTCAATGTGGATCTGGACCTCAACGGGGCCGACCGGGCGCTCGACGAACTCACGCAGAAGGCCGATGCCTTTGGCGGGGCGCTGTCGGGCGCGTTGAAATCCGCAACTGTCGACGGGCGTGGTCTTGATGATGTGCTGCGCACGCTGGGCAACCGCATGGTGGGCATTGCCGTTGATGCCGGCACGCGGCCGCTCAACCAGTTGGTGAGCAATTCGATCGCCGGACTGTCAGGCAGTCTCGGGCGATTGCTGCCCTTCGCCAATGGGGGCGTGCCGGGACGGCTCAACACCTTTGCCGATGGCGGTGTGGTCGGCGGTCCATCGCTGTTTCCGATGCCGGGCGGCGATGTCGGGCTGATGGGCGAGGCCGGGGCCGAAGCGATCCTGCCGCTGAGCCGTGGGCCGGATGGCAGGCTTGGTGTTGCCTCGGGCGGTGGCGTCCAGCCGGTGCAGGTGACCTTCAACGTGACTACGCCTGATGCAGCGAGTTTTTCAAAATCCGAGGCCCAGGTGACCGTCATGCTGGCCCGTGCGGTCGCCCGTGGCCGGCGCGGCCTCTAGGAAAGGGGAGACGAGATGAGCAATGGTTTTCACGAAGTGCAGTTCCCGCTCAGGCTGTCGCTGGGCGCCAGCGGCGGGCCGGGACGGCGCACCGACATCGTGGCGCTGTCCAATGGCGGCGAAACCCGCAATGCTCGCTGGGCCGATGCGCGGCGACGCTATGACGCCGGAACCGGTCTGCGCGGCCTCGAGGATCTCTACCAGCTGACCGCATTCTTCGAGGCGCGTCGCGGCCAGCTCTATGGCTTCCGCTTCCGTGATCCGGTCGATCATGCCTCTGCGCCGCCGGGGCAGGCGGTCTCCGTGATTGATCAGCAGATCGGCACCGGCGACGGTGTGCGGACCGGGTTCCAACTGACCAAGACCTATGAGGATGCGGGCGGTGCCAGCACGCGCCGGATCGAAAAGCCGGTCGAGGGCAGCGTGGTGCTGGCCGTTGATGGGCTGGCGCTGGGCCAGAACGATTACGCCGTCGACCACACGACGGGCCTGGTTACGATCGTGCCCGGATCTGTGCCGGCACCCGGCGCGATTGTAACCGCGGGCTATGAGTTCGACATTCCGGTGCGCTTTGACACCGACCGCATCGAGATCAGCTTTGCGGCGTTCAAGGCGGGGTCGGTGCCAACTGTGCCATTAGTGGAGATCAGGCCATGAGGGACTTGCCGAACGGACTTACCGCACATCTGGCGCAGACATCGACCACCACCTGCCATGCCTGGCGGCTGACACGGACCGACGGCCAGGTGCTGGGTTTCACCGAGCACGATCATGACCTCGAATTCGATGGCACGGTGTTTTCCGCTGCCACCGGGTTTCGTGCAAGCGAGGTGGAATCGGGACTCGGGCTGGAAGCCGATGCCGCCAATGTGGCCGGCGCGTTTTCCGATGCCGCGATCAGTGCCGACGATCTGGCGCTGGGACGCTATGACGGGGCACGGGTCGAGACCTTTTTGGTCAACTGGCAAAGCCCCGGCGACCATGCGTTGCTCTCAACCCGGCAACTGGGCGAGGTCCGGACTGCGGGGCAGGCCTTCACCGTCGAATTGCGCAGCCTCGCAGCGCAGCTGGACCAGCCGCAGGGACGGCTGTATGGCCGCCGCTGCGATGCCGATCTCGGCGACGCGCGCTGCACCAGGGACATCTCGGCGGCCCCTTTTACGCTGGCCGGAAGTCTTGTTGAGGTGGTTGACGAGATGACATTGATCGTCAGCGGTCTTTCAGGCCGGCCCACCGGCTGGTTCAGCCATGGCCGTATCCGTTTCACCACCGGGCTGCTTGCCGGTCTGTCGGCCGACATATCCAGCCACACGGTCGAGGCGGGCGGGGCGCAGCTGGCGCTCTGGGCGCCGTTGGCCCGGCTGCCCCAGCCCGGCGACCAGCTTGAAGTGTCCGCGGGCTGTGACAAGGCCTTTGAAACCTGTTCAGCCAAATTCGCCAACGGACTCAATTTTCAGGGCTTTCCCTATCTGCCGGGCAGCGACTTTGCCTATGGCTATGCCGATGCCGACACGGTCCATGACGGCCGGCCGATCGTGCCGTGAGCGGCGCCATGAACAGCGATGATCAGGGCCCGCGCATCGTTGCCGCGGCGAGGGGCTGGATCGGCACGCCCTACCGGCATCAGGGTTCGCGCAAGAGGGTGGGCTGCGACTGTCTGGGCCTCGTGCGCGGCGTCTGGGCCGAAGTGACGGGAGAGCAAGCCCAGGACCCGGGAGCCTATGCGCCCGACTGGGCCGAGCGGTCAGGCGGCGACCGGCTGCTAATTGCGGCTCGCAATCATTGCGGCGATGCCATTTCGCTGACTGAGGCGATGCCCGGCGACATTGTGCTGTTTCGCTGGCGCGCAGGCGTTTCGGCCAAGCATGCCGGCATCCTCTCGGGTCCCGATCATTTCATCCATGCCTACGAACCCGCCGGCGTGATCGAAAGCGTGCTGGTTCCGTCCTGGCGGCGGCGGATTGCCGCTGTGCACCGGATTCCCCCGCAGAGCTGAAGACGACAAATTGAAACCGACAGACTGAAAAGCGAGGCGAGAGATGGCGACTATCCTGCTGCAGGTGGCCGGCGCGTCACTGGGTGGTGTGTTCGGCCCGGTCGGCACCGCAATCGGCTCGGCCATCGGCGCCACCGTCGGTGGCATGCTCGACACCAGCCTGATCAACTCGACCCGCACCATTGCCGGGCGTGGGCTCAGCGGGGCCCGGATTCCCTCGGCCGATGAAGGATCACCGATTCTAAGGGTGCACGGCTCGATGCGGATTGCCGGCGCGCTGATCTGGGCGACGCGGTTTGAGGAAACGGTGACGCAGGAACGTCAGGGCGGCAAGGGCGGCGGGCCGAAGGTGGAGAGCTATCACTACCACGCCAATTTTGCGCTCGGTCTCTGCGAAGGTCCCATCGCCTTCATCCGCCGGGTCTGGGCCGACGGGCGCGAACTCGATCTCGAAACGCTGGATATGCGGATCTACCGGGGTACGGCCACGCAACTGCCCGACCCGTTGATCGAAGCCAAGCAGGGTGCTGGCCGCGCACCGGCCTGGCGCGGGCTTGCCTATGTGGTGTTCGAGCGATTGCCGCTCGATGATTTCGGCAACCGTATTCCGGCGTTGCAGTTCGAGGTGGTGCGCCCGGTGGGCGGGCTGGAACCGGCGATCAAAGCGGTGGCGCTGATACCGGGGTCGACCGAGCACGGTTATGCCACCACGCCGGTGCGCGAAAGCCTGGGCGTGGGCGCGGTGCGAACGCTCAACCGCAACATGCGGCAGGCATCGAGCGACTGGTCCCAATCGATCGACGAGTTGCAGGCGCTGTGCCCGAATCTGAAATCGGTGGCGCTGGTCTCGGCCTGGTTTGGCGATGACCTGCGCGCCAGCCATTGCCGCTTCCGCCCCGGTGTCGAAGTGGTCTCCAGAAATGCTGAAACCAGGCCCTGGAAGGTGGGCGGGCTGACCCGCGCCACCGCGCATCTGGTCTCCACCAGCAATGGCGGCCCGGCCTATGGCGGCACACCGGACGACAGCTCGATCATCGAGGCGATCCGCGATCTCAAGGCACGCGGCCTCAAGGTGGTGCTCTATCCCTTCGTGCTGATGGATGTGCCCGAAGCCAATGCGCTGCCCAATCCCGCTGGCGGCGCTGGCCAGCCGGTCTATCCCTGGCGCGGGCGGATGACGGCAAGCATTTCGCCCGGATTGCCCGGAACCCCCGATGGCACGGCAGCGATGCGCAGCGAGATCGATGCATTGTGCGGAGACACGCAGGTATCGGATGTGGCTGTTTCGGGCGACAGCGTCAGCTGGACCGGCGGCGATGCAGGCTACCGCCGCTTCGTTCTGCATCACGCAGCTCTGGCAATTGCTGCGGGAGGTGTCGACGGCTTTGTCATCGGCTCGGAGATGATCGGCCTGACCCGCCTGCGCGACGAAACCGGCGCGTTCCCCTTTGTCGAAGAGCTGATCGAACTGGCGGCCGATAGCAAGGCGATGCTGGGCGGCTCGACAACCGTGACCTATGCCGCCGACTGGACGGAATATGCCGGCTACCGTCCCGAGGATGGGTCGGGTGACGTCTATTTCAATCTCGATCCGCTCTGGGCGCATCCGGCGATCGGCGCCATCGGCATCGATAATTACATGCCGCTGAGCGACTGGCGTGACCGAGATCTCTCGGCGGGCAATCCCGACGGTGCGGGATTTGCCAATGACGAGGCCGCGATGCGGGCCGCGATTGCAGGCGGTGAAGGCTTTGACTGGTACTATGCGGGCGAGGCCGGGCGCAACGCCCGCGAGCGGGTTCAGATTTCTGACGGACTAGCCGGCAAGGACTGGGTTTACCGGATCAAGGATCTGCGTGGCTGGTGGCAGAACCTGCATTTCGACCGGGTCGGGGGAGCAGAAGCAGCGAGCCCGAGTGCCTGGGTTCCCGGCTCCAAGCCATTCTGGTTCGCCGAGCTTGGCTGCCCGGCCGTCGACAAGGGTGCCAACCAGCCCAACCTGTTTCCCGATCCGAAATCGTCGGAAGGTGCGGTTCCCTGGTTTTCAAACGGCGGCCGCGATGATCTCGCTCAACGGGCCTTTCTGCAGGCCCATCTCGCCCATTGGGCCGGCGCCGCCAATGCCGACGGCATGGTTGCGACCGACCATATTCATCTCTGGACCTGGGACGCGCGACCGTTTCCGGCCTTTCCGCTGTCGTCATCGGTGTGGTCTGACGGAGCCAACTGGCGCACCGGCCATTGGCTGAACGGGCGGCTGGGTACCGTCGCGCTCAAGGACCTGATCGCCAGCGTGCTGAGCGAGGCGGGGGTGACCGGTTTCAAGGTCGAGCGCGTTGACGGCATGGTGATGGGCCACGTGATCTCCAGCCCGGCTTCGGTGCGCGCCGTGCTGCAGCCACTGATCGAGGCTTTCTGCATCGACGTCCGGGAAGGTCCCGGAGGTCTCGAATTTGTCTCGCGGCTGACATCAGGCGCGGCCCCGATGCAGATTGAAGCGGTGGCCGAACAAGGCGAGGGGCCGCTGTTCGAAGAGGTTCGCGGCGAACTCAGCGAATTTGCCAATGAAGCGGTTTTGCTGTCGGCGGACCCGCTGGCCGATTACGCCCCGGCCTCGGCGCGCTCGCGCCGTCTGGAGCGCGAGCCGGTGCGCCAGACCGACCTGCCGCTGAGCCTGGCGCTTGAACCCGGACTGGCTCGCATGAGCGCCGACCGCTGGCTGCAGGATCACCGGCTGCAGCGCCGCCAGTTGCGCTTTGCGCTGCCACCGCAATCGGCCGCGGTGGAGCCGGGGGATACGATCCGTTTTGCCATGCAAAACGCGCCGCAAAGCCGGTTCCGCATCAACCGCATCGAAGACGGCGAGATCCGCCGCATCGAAGCGGTGGCGCATGCCGGCGGCGTTGGGGCGGCGGCTGTGGATGCTTTTATCGGCCGTGCGACGAATGACGCCAATGCGGCTTTCGCGCCGGAAATCGTCCTGCTTGATCTGCCGGTGCTCTCGGGAGTCGAGGAAACCGCGTGGGCCCGCGCCGCCGGCCTGGCAACGCCCTGGCGGCAGATGCTGCTGTCGAGCTCTGTGGAATCCGAGGGCTATGCGGCGCGCACCACCCTTTCTGCCCCTGCCAGGATCGGAGCACTGGCCGAAGCGCTGCCGCCCGGAGATAGTGAAGGCCGGTTTGACCAGAGTGCCGCACTGCTGATCGACCTAGCCTTTGGCGGCCTCGCAAGCGCCAGCCGTCAGGCGGTTCTCAATGGCGCCAATGTTCTCGCAATCCGCTCCGATTCAGGCGTCTGGGAGGTGGTGCAGTTTGAAACCGCCGAAGAGGTGTCCGCCGGGCGCTGGCGGCTTGAAAACCTGCTCCGCGGCCAGGCTGGAACCGACGATGCGATGCGGGCGGGTGCAGCTTCGGGTGCAGCCGTCATCGTGCTCGACAGCGCAGTCATGCCACTCAACCTCCGGCTGGAAGAAGCCGGCCGCGAACTCAACTGGATCGCCGAAGCCACCGGCTCGGCCATCGGTGCAATGACGCCGATGGTGTTCGCCGGCGGGGAACGGGCGCTGACGCCGCTGTCTCCGGTGCATTTGCGCGCCAGACGGCAGGCCGATGGCATTGCGCTGTCCTGGGTCAGGCGCGGGCGCCTGGCGGCCGACAGCTGGGCTGCAGCCGAAATCGCCGATGACGAGGGTTTCGAGCGCTATCGGCTTGAAATTCTCGATGCAGGGACGGCCATTCGAACCGTCGAGCCCGACGCGCCTGGCTGGTTCTACGCGTCGGCTAACGAGATCGCGGATTTCGGCACGCCGCAATCGGCGCTGACGTTCCGTGTCTCCCAGGCGGGAAAGCGTGTGCCCTGGGGGGTGAGCAGAACCGCAACCTGCACGCTTTGATTTACCTCACCCTTGAAAGGACAAGTGCGATGATTGATATCAAACCCTGGTGGCAGTCCAAGACCCTGTGGGGCGCCATCGTGACGATCGGCTCTGCAGCGCTGGGCCTGGCCGGATATGAGCTTGGCGATGCCGACCGCGAGGCCCTGACCGGGTTGTTGACCTCGCTCGGCGCGGCGCTTGGCGGCGTGATCGCCATCGTCGGCCGCATCCAGGCGAAGCACCGGATCGGTTGAACCCGCGGGGTGGGGATCGGGAGCCTCCCGGTTTCCATTCATTTGCGGTTCAGACAGGATCTTGTATCACTGGCTCCAAGATGAAATACGAACCGCTTCAGGGCAGATCATGATCATGAACTTTCTCACCATTGGCTTAGTCGCAGCGCAGGCCGCAACCATGACACCGGTTGCCACCGTGTCGCAGGATTTGCGCGCGCCCGACGGCACGGCCATCGTCCAGGTGGCGGCCGATTGTTCGGGGGCTGCAAACCGGGTCGTTGGTCAGACCGGCGGACAGTTGCTGTCGGCGTCCGCCAGGTCTAGCGGCGGCCAGACCGTCTGCGTGATCACCGTGCTGGTGCCGGGCAATGGCAATGAACGTCCGAAAAAGGTCACCGTCTCGGTGCCGCAGTAAGCGTATCACCAAGAGACTCTGGCGAGGCTCGGGGCCTCGCCACCCCGAACTGTGCGGATCGCGCGAGTCGGTGCATGGTAGGGGGCAGCGTCGACCACCTTGTGTGATAGGCGATGCGGCGAAACAGCGGGAGCAAACCAAGTGCGTATCTTGATTGTTGAGGACGACAAGGATCTTAATCGCCAGCTGGCCGAAGCCCTCATCGAGCAGGGCTATGTGGTCGATCGCGCCCATGACGGCGAGGAGGGCCATTTTCTTGGCGACACCGAGCCCTATGACGCCGTCATTCTCGACATCGGCCTGCCGGAAATGGATGGTGTCACGGTGCTCGAGAAATGGCGCGCCGACAACCGTATCATGCCGGTGCTGATCCTGACCGCCCGTGACCGCTGGAGCGACAAGGTGGCAGGTATTGACGCCGGCGCCGATGACTACGTCACCAAGCCGTTCCATGTCGAAGAAGTGCTGGCGCGCATTCGTGCTCTCATCCGCCGCGCCTCCGGGCATGCCTCGTCCGAGATTTCCTGCGGACCGGTGCGTCTCGATACCAAGGCATCCAAGGCAAGCGTCGACGGCACCACGCTGAAACTGACCAGCCACGAGTTCCGGCTGCTGTCCTACCTCATGCATCACATGGGCGAGGTGGTGTCGCGCACCGAACTGGTCGAACACATGTATGATCAGGATTTTGACCGCGATTCCAACACCATCGAGGTCTTTGTCGGCCGCTTGCGCAAGAAGATCGGGGTTGATCTGATCGAGACCGTGCGCGGCCTTGGCTACCGTATGGTCGCGCCGGACGCGGAAACCAGCGGAAAGTCCGGATGAAGGGTGGTTCGCTTACAGCACGCGTCCTGCTGTTTGCATCGGTCTGGGCAGTGATTGCCCTGGTCGCGATCGCCATCGTGATCTCGCAACTCTATCGCGCCGGCAGCGAACGCGCCTTTGGCGACCTGCTGCGCGCCCATCTCAACAGCGTGATCAACGCGGTAACGATCAGCGACGACGGCCAGCTTTCCGGCAACCCGCAACTGGGCGACCTGGTGTTTGATCAGCCAGGCAGCGGCTGGATCTGGCTGGTCGAGCCTCTGGGGGATCTGGACAGTCCGCGCCTTGCGTCGATTTCGATCGATGGGGCCACATTGGCCTCGCCTCCGCTGGAAGAACTGCCCTTCAACGACCGCTACCAGCGCAGCTATTCCGCCACCGACAGCGAAGGCAATCAGCTCGAAGTCATCGAGACCGAGGTGGAGTTGGACAACCAGGGCCATGCGGCACGGTTCCGGGTCGCCGGCAACAGGGAAGTGCTGGAGGCCGAAATCGCGGCATTCTCGACCAATCTCTATCTGGTTCTTGCGCTGTTCGGCATCGGCAGCCTGATGGTCAACGCGGTTGCGATTCTGTACGGGCTGCGCCCGCTTGACCATGCAAGGCAGGCGCTTGGGCGCATTCGGGCTGGCGAGGCACAGCGGCTGGATGGAAGTTTTCCCCGCGAGATTGCGCCGCTTGTCGGCGAGATCAACGCCTTGATCGAAGCCAATCACCGGGTGGTGGACCGGGCGCGGATGCAGGTGGGAAACCTTGCCCATTCGCTCAAGACCCCGATTGCGGTTCTGATCAATGAATCCCGCGACATGACCCCGGCGCACCAGACGCTGGTGCGGGCACAGGCCGAGACCATGCAGGCCCAGGTCCAGACCTATCTCGATCGGGCCCGCATTGCCGCCCAGCGCGGCAGCGTGCTTGCGCGCACCGAGGCCGCACCTGTGATCGAGCGGCTGGTCCGGGTGATGGCCAAGCTCAACCGCGATCTTGATTTTGCCACCGACATCGAACCGCGCGATGCGGTATTGGCCATGGAGAGCCAGGATCTCGAGGAAGCACTCGGCAATCTGGTTGAGAATGCGGCCAAGTTTGCCCGCCAGCGCATCACCATCAGGCTGCGACCGGCCCCTGCAGCCGGGGACCAAAGGCCGATGTTCCGCGTTGACATAGACGATGACGGCCCTGGCCTGGACGAGGCCGGAATGCGGGAGGCTGTAAAACGCGGACGGCGGCTTGACGAGACCAAGCCCGGCACCGGCCTCGGTCTCTCGATCGTCGGAGAAATCGCATCGGAATACAACGGCGCCTTTGCTTTGGCGAAAGCTGGAACCGGCGGGCTGTCGGCGCGTTTGACCCTGCCGGCGCTGATCACGGAGGCTTGATCCGAAGTGGTTCGGTTCCAGCTTTCAATTCCGCTAGGCTTCAGCAGCAGACCGGCGTTGCGTCACAATGCCGCCACAGCAACAAGGCAAGAACCGGGTCTGCGGCGATGAAGATTGCACCCGCACTATAGATGAGGACAACGGCAGAATGGCATACGCACTCTCGAGCTTGGTGAAATACGGCATCATTGCCGGCCTCTCCATAATCGTCGCCGGCTGCACCAGCGCCGGTACGGTGCGACCGTTGTCTTTTGCGCCGGTTTCGGTACCGAAACTTGCCGGGACCGATACCATCCTGGCGTCACTCAATGGCGGGATCCTGCCGCAGAATGCGTCCAGCGCACTCTCCGGGCCGGACCGGTTGCGGGCACTGGAAGCCGAATACCAGGCGCTCGAAAAGGCGCCGCTGGGGCAGGTTGTCGCCTGGAAAAGCCAGAGCGGCGGAACCGCCGGTGAAGTTTCGGCCGGAACGCCCTATCAGGTTGGCCAGCAGAATTGCCGTCAATACACCCACACCGCCACCATTCGCGGTACGCCGGTGAAAGGCCAGGGCGCTGCCTGCCGCAATGAAGACGGCAGCTGGACCCCGCTAAGCTGAAGCCGGCATGCGCCGGATTGATCTGAATCACGGCGATCTGTTGCATCGTTGCTAAGCTTCAGCTGAAGCCATCACCCTAGGCGATTTGAATTCTCCGCTCTGATCAGGCGTGCTAGGCTGCAAGCCGCATGCTGCATGGCCGTTTTTGAGAACCTGGATCGAGCGATGGCCCTGGTCAGGCTGCGTCATACGCGACCAATCGCCCCAATCGGGCTTTCGCAGCCGAATGCAGTTGGAAAACAGACAATGCTCGGATATTGAAGCGACATGTTGTTTTGGGTAATCGCCGCCGTCATGACTGCCGTTGCGACCCTGGCCCTGCTGAGGCCGGTGGTGCGCACTCGTTCCGAGGTGCCGGACGCGCCGGAACTGCATGATATCGAAGTCTATCGCGATCAGCTGAGCGAGGTCGACCGTGACGTGGCCGAGGGGCTGGTGGATCCGGTTCAGGCTGAGGTTGCCAAGACGGAAATCTCCCGCCGCCTGCTTGGAGCCGCGCGCAAGAGCGAGGCGGCAAATCCGGAAGGCCGGGTGGCCTCCAATCGCGGACTGCGCCGTGCGGCTGTTGTCCTGATGGCTCTTTTCATGCCGATTGCCGCACTGACAGCCTATCTCGAGCTTGGCAGGCCCGGCATGCCGCAGCTGCCGCTCTCGGCACGGCTGCAGGCGGATCCGCAAGCAGGTGACGTCGCCATGCTGATCTCCAAGGCAGAGCAGCATCTGGCCGAAAATCCGGAAGATGGCCGCGGATGGGACGTGCTTGGCCCGATCTATTTACGCACCGGCCGCTACGAAGACTCCGCGACCGCCTTCAGAAAGGCGATCTCGATCCTGGGGCCTTCTCCGGCGCGGCTCTCCAGTCTCGGCGAGGCCCTGTTCTCTGCCTCTGGAGGCATCGTCACCGAAGAAGCGAACCTCGCTTTCCAGACAGCGCGGGAACTCGATTCCACCGATCCCAAGCCGCAATTCTTTCTGGCCGTGGCATTGGCGCAGTCGGGCAAAACGAGTGAAGCCCGGGCGGCCTTCAGCGGCATGCTCGAAACGGCACCCGACGGCGCGCCATGGATCCCGGCGGTTCAGCGCCAGCTCGCGGCCCTGCTGCCGGAATCTGGC
>TARA_R110002012_G_scaffold5711_3_pt1 | contig 71106 bp, 61 predicted proteins | sample TARA_R110002012 | Tara Oceans TARA_R110002012 (sample SAMEA4396515) | marine metagenome | biome: Westerlies Biome; feature: [DCM] deep chlorophyll maximum layer (ENVO:01000326); material: water (ENVO:00002006), including particulate matter (ENVO:01000060) such as... | depth 40 m
TAGATCCTGATGGCCCGTCGGGTTTTTTCGGCCAGCACATCCACTACCGCGGCTTGGAATCCCGCTGCCAGATCCGCCTGATCTTCACGGCTAAGGCCGTCCTTTTCGGCTATAACTTTGTCGCGCGCACGCAGAACGGCGGTTTTCAAGCCCGAGAATGACATGTCGCAATCCGCTCGATCAAGCAAAGGCCGCGGCAGGGCAAACCGCTTGGGGTTGCCAGTGCGGGCAGCATTTTCGATAGCTGGCCCCCCAGGTTGCGGCAAGGAGATCAAACGTGCGACCTTGTCGAAGGCTTCTCCCGGGGCGTCGTCGATCGTACCGCCAAGTCGCTCGAACTGGTCCGGGCCTCTGACTAATAAGAACTGACAATGCCCGCCGGATACCAACAGCATCAGATAAGGATAAGGGATATTATCTGTTAGTCTTGGGGTCAGCGCGTGACCGGCCAGATGGTTGACGCCATAAAGCGGTTTCCCAATGGCGGCCGATAACGCCTTGGCGCACATGACACCTGACAATACGCCACCAATCAACCCTGGCCCTGCAGTGACCGCTATCCCGTCAATTTCAGCAAACGTTAGAGCCGCATCAGTGAGCGCTTGCTCGACACAATGATCAAGCTTTTCGGCGTGGGCCCTAGCTGCGATTTCAGGCACAACTCCGCCGAACGCCGCGTGCAAATCTGTCTGGCCCATGATGACCGATGACAAAATGGAAGCCGGTTTATCAGGGGTGTGACGCACGATGGCGGCCGCAGTATCATCGCAGCTGCTTTCAATTCCAAGAAATATCATGGGTCGTTTCCGTTGCAAGGGTGACCCGTGCCAAGTAACACCTTGAGGCAAGTGGAACAATCCTTGGGGTCTTATGCAAATGACAAAGCCGGTCTTGATCATGACCCGTCCTGCACAGGCGTCACGGCGGTTCGCTGACAGTTTGACCGCGCCAACGCTGGCAAAGCTCACGGTGTTGATTAGCCCGTTGATGCAGATTAAGCCCGTGCCAGCCGCAATAAATCTGGAAGGGGTGGAAGGCGTCGTGTTTTCCTCTGGGCATGGCGTTGAAAATGCACCGATGGGGCAGGGGCGCACGGCCTTTTGTGTGGGGCTACGCACCGCCGAACTGGCCAAAACCAAGGGGTGGGATATCGCGCTGGTGGCACGTGACGCCGACGGATTGGTGTCACTCTTGTTGGCCTCGCCGCCAAAAGGGCCCTTGCTTCATTTATGTGGGGTACATCAGCGCGGCAATATCGCCCAAAGATTGACTGCGGGCGGTCTGTTTACGACTGTGTTGGTGGTGTATGATCAGGGGCTATTGCCGTTGACCCATGTTGCGCGCCGGGCGTTGGAGAGCGAGCAACGTTGTATTGTCCCGCTTTTTTCGCCCCGGACAGCAGAACAATTCAATGCCGAGCTTCGCAAGCCGCGAAACGTGATATGCATTACATTAAGCGCCGAAATTGCCAGTCGGCTGGATCAATCACGTTTTAAACAAATAATAATCGCGGCTGAACCCACAGCGGCTTCGATGCGTTTAGCACTTGAAACCCGGGTTGAATGGAACAGGTTAGCTTGAAGACCTGCCCAGATGGAGCATAAGGTTGAAAACTAAGCTGGCACGAAGCCAGAATCGGAAAGGTTTAAGCGTGGCGAAAGCGAAAACTCCTGGTACGGGCGGCAATAAGCCCGGGCAAACATCGACTTCGCGGGCGTCATCCGCAGCATCAAAGCCGAAGTCGACGACCAAAACTTCGACCAAAGCGGTACCTACGAACATACCATCCACGGCAAGTTCCAACGCTTCGGATGACAAGGCGGTGCAATCCGATCAAGCCGTTGAAACTGGGGCAGGCGACACCGCGACAGGTCTAGGTGACACTCATAAAGCGGTGACTCCCAAGCCTGACGCGAAGGCGGCAGATGCAGCAAAGCAACCCGATACGAGAAATGAGACGTCGACGGTGAATGCGCCTGAGGCTGCCACCTCTGCCAAGCCAGTTTCCGACCAGTCGGATGCAAAACTGGCGGATGTCCCGAAAAGCGCGGATGCAAGTAAGTCGGCCACAGTGACTTCGAAAGCCGCTGACGGACCCAAGCCGGATAGCGACACCTCCAAAACTGCAAAGCCTGAAACGACGACCATTAAATCGACGTCAGACCCCGAGCCTTCGCCGGCAAGCAAAGCGTCGGCAGGGTCCTCAAGGTCTGCCGCTGCCCAAGCTTCTGCCAAGACCACGCCCGCGTCGCCACCGCAGACCACCACTTCCGCATCGGCACCCCGCGCACCTCAAAAGCGCCCGAGTGTCTTTTTTCCCATGCTACTTGGCGGGATCATCGCGGGCGGTATCGGCTTTGCCGCGTCCGAGCTGGATCTGCTCGAAGAGTTTGGCTTGCGTACGAAAGTTGTTGCTGATGACATAGCAAGTGGTGTCGATAATACCGTTACCACGCAAATCGCTTCTCAGGATACGCGTATCACCGCGTTGGAACAAGCCACGCCGGCTTCAACAGCAACGGATAGCACCGTTGTTGATGGTGCTGCTGTCGAAGAGGTGAAGGGGACGCTGGCCGAGCTTACGGGGACGCTTGCAGATCTTAGTGCCCGTGTTGACGAGATAGCGAACCGTCCCGAGGCACCTGCGCCTGCCCCACCCGAGGTTGATACGTCGGGTTTCGAGGCTGAGCTTGAAACACTTAAATCCTCGGTCGAAGCCCAGCGGGATGAAATTCAGCAACTGATCGACAATGCCACCACCATTGAAGAAGCGACGTCTCAGGCAGCGAAGGCTGCGACCCTGCAATCAGCGGTAGCCCGAATTGTCTCGGCGCTGTCGACCGGCCAACCCTTTGAGGCGGCGATTGCTGATCTTGAAAGTGCGGGAACCGAAGATGTTCCTCCGGCTTTGGTCGATACGGCAGCAAGCGGTGTCGTTACTATTGCGAACCTTCAGGACCGTTTTACCGACAACGCGCGGGCGGCTCTTGCTGCGGCACGGGCGGCGGCACCTGCATCTGAAAGCGGCGGTATCGGCGGATTTTTTAAGCAGCAGCTTGGGGCAAGATCGGTCGCTCCTCGAGAAGGTAATGACCCTGACGCGGTCTTGTCGCGTGCAGAGGCGGCAATAAAGGACGGGCGTTTCGATGATGCCTTAACGGAACTGAAATCCTTACCCGATGCAGCAAGGGAACCTTTGTCGGAGTGGTTGAAAGACGCCCAAGCCCGCCAAGATGCCCAGAATGCCGTGCAGTCCCTGACACAACGCCTGACGGCAAATTAAGGAACGACTTTATGCTTTGGTCACTTATCAAGATCGTTGTGTTTGTTGCGGTGATCGCCGCGCTGACCTGGGGTGCATCGACCCTGCTGGAAAGTTCAGGCGGATTACAGATTACCGTTATGGGTACGGAATTCAGTTTCGGTCCACTGCAATCCGTGATCGCCGTGATCGTTTTGGTAATAGCGGTTTGGTTACTATTAAAAATTCTGTCCCTGCTCGTGGCGGTGTGGCATTTCCTGAACGGTGACGAAACGGCACTGTCGCGCCATTTTGACCGTAACCGTGAACGCAAGGGTTACGAGGCCCTGTCACAAGGTCTGATGGCGTTGGCAAGTGGTGAAGGGCGGCTAGCGCTGTCCAAGGCCGAGAAGGCCGATAAATATCTGGAAAATCCTGAGTTAACCAATTTGTTGATAGCGCAAGCCGCCGAAATGGCCGGTGACCGCCGTAAGGCCGAACAAACCTATCGAAAATTGGTTGCCAATGAATCTACTAGGTTTGTCGGCGTACGTGGCATCATGAAACAAAAGTTGGCCGAAGGTGACACGGACACTGCGTTGAAGCTGGCCGAAAAAGCATTCGCGCTTAAGCCCAAACACGAAGAGACCGGCGACGTGTTGCTGAAACTTCAAGCCGAAAAGGAAGACTGGGCGGGTGCGCGGCAGACATTGAACACCAAGCTTAAGAACGGACAGATGCCCCGCGATGTGCACAAACGGCGCGACGCTGTATTGGCGCTGTCAGAAGCAAAAGACGTCATAGCAGAAGGTAACAGCATAGAGGCCCGCGAAGCCGCGATTGAGGCAAACCGCTTGTCGCCCGATCTGATTCCGGCCGCGGTAATGGCTGCGCACGGCTATATTGACCAAGGAAGGCCGAAATACGCGGTACGGCTTCTCAAGAAAGCGTGGGAAGTCCAGCCGCACCCGGATCTGGCAGCCGCGTTTGCCGCAATTCAGCCTGACGAGACCCCTAAAGAGCGGCTTAAGCGGTTTGCCGCGCTGACCAAGCTACGCCCCGAGCATTCTGAGACCAAAATGCTGTTGGCCGAACTGAACATTGCCAATGAGGATTTTCCGCAGGCCCGGCGGTCATTGGGGAATCTTGTAGAAACGGACCCGACGGCACGGTCGGTAACGCTTATGGCGGCAATCGAACGTGGCGAAGGCGCATCGGATACTGTGATAAAAGGCTGGCTTGCCCGTGCCCTGACCGTATCGCGTGGGCCGCAGTGGATATGTGAAAACTGTCAGCATATTCACACGAATTGGAAGCCGGTTTGCGAGAATTGCCATAGCTTTGATACTTTGGCGTGGAAAACTCCGCCAATGTCCGAAGTCGCCATGCCCGGCGGGGTGCAAATGCTACCGCTAATCGTGGGATCCACGAGTGACAATGCGGTGACAAAGCCCGAGCCGTTGGCTGCGACCGAAGACGAAATCGAAGAGGTGGAGCTTATCGTCGACTCCCCTGAAGACTCCGACACTGTCACATCAAAGCAGCCTACTGCATAATGTCATTTATCTTGTAGTCAGTTGTTGCCACTTTTGAGATCAATCCCACCCGCTATTTGGCTAAGATATTGCGAAGCGTGCCTTAATATCGCCGCGCCCCGCGGTATTGTCGGCGTGAGCTGGTATTGTCGGCGTGAGCTGACGAATATGGAATGACGCAGCGTAACCTATGGGTTAGTTCCGTATTAGAATATGATGATAAAGGATTATCCATGACCGCTACTGCTTATGTATTTGATCCCGCAGAACAAGCCAGTCTTGCGGTCAAGGGGGCGGATGCCCGATTTCCTATCCGGCGCATTTTTTGCGTGGGCCGCAATTACGAGGCGCATGCGCGCGAAATGGGCAAAGATCCTGATCGCGAAGCGCCGTTCTTTTTCACCAAGCCTGCCGATGCAGCTTTGGACACGCCGTGTACCATCGCGTATCCTCCTCTGACCGAGAACCTGCATTACGAGATCGAATTAGTGATCGCTATCGGCAAGGGTGGTGCCGATATCGCCGAAGCGGACGTGATGAAACATGTATGGGGTGCGTCTGTCGGGATCGACCTGACCCGCCGCGATCTTCAAACCGAAGCCAAGAACATGGGTCGCCCTTGGGATTGGGGCAAGGCATTCGACAATTCGGCACCTATTGCGCCTATCGTACCGATTGATGATGTCGCTTCAATCGAATCCGCAAGAATTTGGCTGGCCGTCAACGGTGATGTAAAGCAGGACGCCGATCTGGCGGACCTTATCTGGTCGGTACGCGAGCATGTTTCTATCTTGTCGCGATCGGTCACGCTCGCCCCGGGTGATATCATAATGACAGGAACGCCGGCGGGGGTCGGCGCGGTCGTACCGGGCGATGTGGTGACAGGTGGGGTCCATGGTATCGGGACGCTCGAGGTCACGATATCAGATCGCGCTTGAGCTGACCGCCCGCATACTACAGTGCGGGGGTAGTAAGTGGCTGATACCGCGTCCGGGCAGTTCAGGCGTTCAGATCGCGCCAGCAAGGCAGAAGATCGCCTTCGGCTGGCGTTGCATGAAAGATTGCGCGGGCGATGGCCCGAGACAGGCATAGCGATGCGGCGTGGCCGATCAGCGGAACCGTGGTATCATCTATATCACGCGCAGCGGTGCTGACAGCAAAGACCAGATCACCGTCATGGGGCGTATGCGCCGGAACGGTAGCGCGGCCTATACCATCATGCGCAGCTACGGCCATTCTTTGACACTGAGCCTTGGTTAGGGTCGCATCGGTTGCGACAATTGCAATGGTGGTATTTTCACGCGGTGACATCGACGCAAGCTTGCGGCTGTCAAGGCTGAAGCCTAGCCCACTGGCCGGATCAGGGCCCAGCCCGCCGAATTCCTGACCGAGTTCGAAGGGAGCAGCGTAGAAATGTTTGTCGCCGGGGGTGGTGACGGCCCCCACGGGATTTGCTGCAACCAGCGCGCCAACTGTTGTTCCGTCAGGGAGTTGTAGAGACGCGGAACCCAGCCCGCCTTTGACCATTGCGGTCAGCGCCCCAGTGCCAGCCCCAATCGTCCCCAATGCGAAATCGGTGTCGGCGGCATCTAGGGCTGCGATGCCCAGATCACGGTAGGGGTTTTCCACCCAATTCTTTGCACCGCCGTTCAGCAGGTCAAACAGGATTGCGCCCGGCACAAGTGGAATCGTGGCATCACCCAGCTGAAAGCCGCGGCCTGCCCTGCGCAACCCGTCGACCACACCCGAACAGGCATCAAGCCCGTATGCTGACCCGCCCGATAGCACCAGTGCATCAATGGCCGCGACCATTTTATCGGGTGCAAGCAAATCTGTTTCGCGGGTTCCGGGCGCGCCGCCCATCACATGGACCGATGCGGTAAAAGGCGCATCGCCCACCAGAACGGTAGTACCTGATTTCAACACGTCGTTCTGAGCATTTCCAACTCGAAGACCAGAGACATCAGTTATGAGGTTTTTTGGACCTGTTTGCATAGGTACTGCCTGTTGATGGTGCGGGACGCTCCGCGGGGAGTTTATTTGGCAAAATGAAACAGGTCAGATGCACCGCCCTCCGTCGACCTCCATCGCGACGCCGGTGATCATGCTGGCTTCGTTTGAACAGAGAAACAGGGCGGCATTACCCATATCTTCGGGCTGGCTGAAACGACCAAGCGGGATCGTGGAGAGGAACTTGGCCCGGGTTTCGGGGGTGTCTTCGCCCATAAAGGTCTTAAGTAACGGGGTTTCGCCAGCTACGGGGTTGATCGCGTTGACCCGGATTCCGTGAGGGGCAAGTTCGATAGCCATGGTCTTGGTTGCCGTGATCATCCAACCCTTTGACGCATTGTACCAATTGAGATTCGGTCGCGGCGATACGCCTGCTGTTGACGCGACGTTGAGAATTGCCCCGGTGCTGCGTTGTTTCATATGCGGGACGATGCTGAGAGCAGTGTTGTACACTGATTTCATGTTCACGCGGGTTACCCGGTCAAAGTCGTCTTCGCTGATCGATTCCAGCGGACCCGGCATGTGCGAGACACCGGCGTTGTTTATCAGGATATCGATATGACCCCAAGCCTCTATGGCTGCGGCGGACATCGCCCGGACCGAAGCGCCGTCGCCTACGTCTACCTGGTATGCGAATGCGTGATCCCCCATTTCGCTGGAAAGCTGATCGGCCCCATCGCGGTTAATATCTGCGATCATGACGCGCGCCCCTTCTTGGACGAAGCGGCGCACGATACCTGCGCCAAAGCCCGAGCCACCCCCGGTGACGATGGCTGTTTTTCCTGTCAGTCGCATGTGTGAGTCCTCCGGTTTTAAGATAAAGTCATGCTAAGGTGAGAATCCTGCTTAGCCAAGGGAGCTTTCGCGCGGGGCCAGATTAACGCTCTATCCGAAAGGTGAAGCTTCCGCATTGTCTAGAGGTTTTCGCCGCACCGGGTATGACCTCGCAGGTATTTTCACAATCGATCAGGCATTGCTGCCAAAAAGCCATGCCACCGGGAGAGTTGGTCGCAACGCCCAAAGTCCAGTCGCCTCCGAGAGCGTTGAAGATCAAGTGCGCAGCTTGGGTGCCCAAACCTTGATGGCGGTACTGGGGCTTAATGGTAAATTCCGTCAATTCGTGGGTGCCATCGGCGTGGTTCCAGACCAGCGCAAACCCGATGGCCCGGTTGTCGCCATGGATCAGATACGGGTGTCGACCGGGCTCTGCCCAATAACGATCAAGTGCCGCAGGATAGTAGGGCGGACCCTCCGGCAAAATTTCGGCGAAATAGGTCTTTGCCATACCGTCTAATTCGGTGCGTTTAGCTTCGGCCACAGGCACTATACCGACTTTCATTGCACGTGCCTTTCAAGAGTCGGCAATTGCGGCGCAGCAGCCAGCAGCTTTCGCGTATAAGGGTGCTTTGGGGCCTGAAACACGGTTTCGGTCGCGCCTTCTTCGACGATCTTTCCCGATTTCATCACCAAGACGCGGTCTGTCACCGTACGCACCACTGACAGATCATGCGAAATGAACAGATAGGTCAGATCGTAGGTTTTGCACAGATCGGCAAGTAGGTCGAGAATTTGTGCCCGCACGGAGACATCTAGGGCGCTGACGGCTTCATCGAAAAGAATCAGATCAGGGCGGGTGATAAGGGCGCGGGCAATCGCAAGGCGCTGACGTTGGCCGCCAGAAAATTCATGGATGTATTTCGTCGCATCACTGGGGGAAAGCCCCACAGCAGCCAAAGATTGCGAAATCGCGTTTACCCGATCGGCCCCTTTTGGCGGATCCGATAACAGATGAAAGGGCTCAGTGATCAACCTGTCGACCCGATGACGCGGATTGAAGCTGCCGAACGGGTCCTGAAACACTACCTGCATTTTACGGCGAACGCTAAGGTTGGGCTGTTTTTGCGAAAACACAGGCTCGCCGTTCAAGGTGATTGACCCGCGCTGAACCTGTTCTAGACCTAAAATGGCGCGTGTTAGGGTCGATTTGCCACAGCCGCTTTCACCGACCAAGCCCAAGCGTTCACCGCGCCGTATGCTGAAAGACACATCGTCTACTGCCCGGAACGCCCCCGGTTTGCTGAACAGTGCTTTGCGGGGAAGGGCATAGTCACGGCAGACGTGGCGCACATCAAGCAGGGATTGAGAGCTGGCAGGGGCGGGTGGCAGGTTAACCTTGTGACCCGAAGCCTCGAACAGCATTTGGGTATAAGGGTGGCGCATATTGCGTAACAACGCCCCAGTTTGGCCCTGCTCGACGACCTCGCCCTTGCGCATTACATAGATACTGTCGGCCATATCCGCGACCACAGCCAGATCATGGGTGATCATCAACAAACCCATATTATCGTCTTTTGCGAGCCGTTTGAGCAGGTCAAGGATTTGCGCTTGGGTCGTTACATCCAATGCGGTCGTTGGTTCGTCCGCGATTAAAAGGCGGGGCCGCAAGGCGATCGCCATTGCGATCACGACTCGCTGACGTTGACCACCGGAGAGTTCGTGAGGAAAGCGCGACAGCGGAAATTGATCGATGGGCAGCCCGACGCGTTCGAGCGTCGCGATGGCCTTGGCATGGCCGGCCTGACGTGAAACCGATGGGTGGTGCACACGAATGGTTTCAGCCACTTGTTGGCCGATGGTCTGTACGGGGTTCAACGCTGTCATCGGCTCTTGGAAGACCATGCCGATTTCATTACCTCGGATGCCACACAGGTCCTTTTCCGGAAGCTTGAGAAGATCCCGATCGCCCAACATGACGTGGCCTTTGGCCTGAGCACCTTTTGGCAAGAGCTGCATCGCGGCAAGCGCGGTCATTGATTTGCCTGAACCGCTTTCACCGGTAACAGCGACGATTTCGCCTGAAGCAACGGACAGCGTAATATTGCGCAGGATGCTGAAACTGTGGATCGCCAACGATAGGTTCGTAATGCTGAGCAACGTCATATGCGTGTCACCCGCAACCGGGGATCAAGATAATCGCGTAGCCCGTCCCCCATCAAGTTTAGGCCTAGGACGGTTAGGATGATGGCCAGACCGGGCACTAGCGCCATATGCGGTGCAATGGTAACCATAGTTTGGGCGTCGGCCAGCATGCGCCCCCAAGACGGGGTAGGAGGTTGCGCACCAAGGCCTACATACGACAAGCCCGCTTCGGCCAGAATGCCGAGACTGAATTGGATGGTGCCTTGGACGATCAACAGATTGGTCACATTGGGCAGGATATGTTCAACTGAAATACGGGCAGCAGATTTACCGGCGACACGCGCAGCGAGAATGAAATCCCGTCTCCACAGGCTAAGTGCAGCGCCGCGGGAAATGCGGGCAAATACAGGGATGTTAAAGATCCCTATAGCAATGATGGCATTAATGGCGCTTGCCCCGAAAACGGCAGTTATCAATATCGCGATAACCAGTGACGGAAAAGCAAAAACCAAATCGTTGCCGCGCATGATGATCTCGTCCACGAGCGACCCGTGCTTTGCGGCAGCGAAAAGCCCCAAGGGAACACCCAGACCCATGCCGATGCCCACGGCCACCAGTGCCACAGCAATCGAAGTGCGCGCACCCACCATGATCATGCTGAGAATGTCGCGACCAAAGTGATCTGTGCCAAGAAGATGTTCCCCTCCCATACTTTGAAGTTTGTTGGGGATATCCATTGCCGTATGGGGGAACGGTGTCCAGACAAAGGAAACCAGGGCGGCAAATACAAAGATGGACGTCAGCAGCGCGCCGAGGATCAAATTGTTTCTCATGCCCGCGACCTAAGTCGAGGATCAACTGCGGCATATGCAAGATCGACAAGAAAATTTACGATGATCACGGAAAATACCAGAAGCATAACGACGGATTCCACCACGATCAGGTCGCGTGCCGAGATGGCTTGAAACACAAGCCGGCCCAGCCCAGGTAGATAGAAGACTTGTTCGATGATAATCGAACCTGCAAGCAGAAATGAAAACTGCAAGCCGATGATGGTAAGCACGGGGATCAGCGCATTGCGTAACCCGTGCCGCCATAGGGTCTGACGCGTAGTTAACCCTTTGGCGCGGGCGGTGCGCATATAGTCTTCACCCAGAACATCCAACAACGAAGACCGCATGACCCGCGCCAATATTGCGGCCTGCGGTAAAGCCAAGGCTATGGCCGGCAGGGTCAAAGCGTGAACCCCGGCCCAAAACCCCTTGTCCCACCCGACGAACCCCCCGGCGGCAAACCAACGTAGGTTGATCGAAAAAACGAGAACGAGCATCATCGCAAACCAGAAATTAGGCACTGCCACACCTAGTTGCGTGGCCCCCATCACCCCCATATCGCCAACTTTGCCTCGACGCGCAGCGGCAAAAACGCCTGCGGGAAAGGCAATCAGGGTCGAAAGCAAAAGTGCGTAAAACGCCAGCGGTAACGACACCCACAATCGCGCCGCGATCATGTCCGCGACAGGGGTACGATAGGTATACGAAATACCAAAGTCGCCGGTCAGCAACCCGCCCACCCAAGACAGGTATCGTTCAACCTTCGATGCATCGAGGCCAAGCTCAGTTCGTAGCGCCGCCAAAGTCTCGGGTTGGGCGTTAATGCCTAGCATGAACGATGCAGGATCACCCGGGGCGATCTCGATCACAGTAAAAATTACAAGCGATGCAACAGCCAAGCTGATACAAAGAGAGGCCAACCTTTTGAGCATGTATCCCACCATTTGCGCAGGTTAGGCTTGGAAGGTTGCAGCGTCCAGCATAGAAAAACCGTTTAGGTTCAATAGGACCATTCAAACAATCAGCGCCCCCGAGATTTCACGGGAGCGTTGAAGATCACAATACCAAAAGGTTCAGTCTGCCCAGGTTACGGCAGTAAGGTCTGTCGCCTGTGTAGGAGCATTGGACCACAATCCCTTGACACCAGCTTTGGCCACTGTGATCGCGGCAAGCTGAAATAGATACGCGTTCACGTAGTCTTCGGCGATGACTTTTTGGGCCTCGCCCAACATCTGCGTGCGCATTTCCGGGTCGGTCGTTTTGTTCAATTTGGCGATCAAAGTTTGGAAGTCCGGATTATCATACTGGAAGTAATAATCGGGGTTAGCATACACACCGATATCCATCGGCTCTGTGTGGCTAACGATGGTCAAACCAAAGTTCTTACCCTTGAATACGGTCTCAAGCCACTGTGCCCATTCGACATTGTTGATTTTTGCCGTAATTCCTACGTCGGCAAGCTGCGCCGCAATGATCTCGCCTCCGCGGCGTGCATAGGACGGCGGCGGCAGATCAAGTGTTGTTTCGAACCCGTCGGTAAAGCCGGCCTCAGCCAGCAAAGCCTTGGCTTTTTCAGGGTCAAAGGCGCTAAGCGCAGTTTCATCGACATACGCAGGGTTATGGGGCGCAAAATGTGTGCCAATTGGGGTCCCATAGCCGAACATCGCACCGTCAATGATAGCTTGGCGATTAATCGCATGCGCCACGGCTTCGCGGACCTTAACATTGTCGAACGGCGCTTGTTTGTTGTTCATGGCAAGGATGGTTTCGCCTTCTGTGGAGCCAACCAACACCTGAAACCGGGGGTCTGCCTCGAACTGGGGCAAGTTTTCAGGTGCCGGAAACGCGACAAAGACGTCGACATCTTCTGCCATCATTGATGCAAATGCGGCGGTAGGGTCTGAGATGAACTTGAAAGTGGCCATATCCAGGGCGGCCGGCGTACCCCAGTAGTTGGGGTTTTTCTCGATCATTATATTGTCACCCTGCGTCCAGCTTGTGAACTTGAACGCCCCGGTGCCGATAGGTAACTGTTTGATGTTGTCGATGCTTTCGGGCGCGACAATAACAGCGTCCCCCCAAGCCAGGTTAAACAGCAGGTTCCCGTTCGGTTCGCTTAGCTTGATTTCGACAGTGGTGGGGTCCACGACGTTGACTTCAGAGATCGCACTAAAAAGCGCTTTTTGTGCGTTGACGCTGTCATCGGCATTGATCCGGTCAAGGCTGAATTTCACGTCTTCGGCATCCATAGTGGTGCCGTCATGAAATGTTACCCCACTGTGAAGCTTGAACGTATAGGTCAAGCCGTCTTCGGAAATTTCCCAGCTTTCCGCGAGGCCCGGTACAACCGACCCATCTCCCATGAATCGGGTAAGCCCTTCGAATACATTGGAATAGAGAACCGAGTCGATCGCCCCAGCAGCCGCGCTGGTGGGGTCGAGATGTGGTGGTTCAAGCTGCATCGCGACGGTGATATCGCTTTTAGCTGCGACCGCACCTGCCATCAACGCGGCGGCACACGAGCCAAGTATTAATGAACGAAGATGGAACATCGGTGTCTCCCTGAAAGCATTTCGGGAAACGTTACCCAGTTCTGTTTGGTTTGACCAGCGCTGCCGTTAGGTTGCTCTGCTGTGATTTGGCTTTGGGCTGTAATCACCATAACGCGGTCAGGTACATCGGGTGGCCAGGCTGCTGGATGACGCAACGTGTTGACTTGGCACTATGGGTCAATTTTCACCCCGAATGAGACGGAGCCGACAGAACCAGGGGGATAACTGCCCAAGCAATTCCATTGCAGCGGTCCCGCGTATCCCGTTGTGTTGGAACCCGGAACTGTCAAAGCGCAGCTTAATGCCGTTCCCACTGATACTGGCGTTTCCACTGGTTCGGACAGGCTGGTATATGGTGGTGTGCGGTCATAGATGATTACGTCACTGGCCGCGGCCGAACTTTTGTTTTCGATCTGAATGCGATAGGTCAACACATCCCCTGCGGACCCCAGGTTAGATGTACCTTCGGCAGAATTAGCAGTTACGTTCTTGACGGTTTTCGAAAGGGTCAGCACCCCAGAAGCCGCGCCACTGGTCACGCGGTCGATATTAGCCGCAACATGTGTAACAGGCGTTCCGTCAAACGAGGTTGTAGCATCAAGCGCGTAGATAAAACTGCTTCCTGGCCCAGCACCCGCCCCGGCAGAGACCCGCGAGACAATGCATATCAACTGGCCAGCAACAACCGACGTTGAAGAGTTGATGGCAGCGTCGGGGGTGCCGTCACAATCCGGATCCGAATAGATCGCCGCACTATAGGTATCTGCGGGGGTCTGGGTTACATCGCCGAAGGTGAACAAAACCGTGCCATTGGTGGTGGCGACATATTGATGAGCTAGTACGGCAACCTGTCCGGCCTGAATCTCGGCTGATTGATCCAATGTCATGGTCGGTGCCTTGACCACGCCAAAATTCATATCCGGGTAATCCGTATCGGCGGCCGGGACAAAACTATATGTTCCATCGTGGATATCCGTGTCGACAAGCGACGGCAGTCCGCTTTTGCTCTCCGAGATTGGCAACCATCCGGTAAGAGGGTCGAGCCTTAGCGTGATACTGCCCGAATAGTCCGCGCTCAACGCATAGGACCATGTTCCGTCGGACGAGATTTTAGGCTGTGCGATAACTGTGTTGCTGTCACTCAGAATAACCACCACCGCATTGGCCGTTCCCTTCTCTCCTCCGTTGGCGATACCGTCGTGCGCTGTACCGCCGTCGATCGCATTGTCGACGAACAGGCGGCCCGACAAGGTACGCTCTCCGGTGGTAAGCGAAATCTCATAACTGTCTTCATCATCATCTGCGATCCCATCGTTGAAATCATCCACCTTTGCGCCGGTGCTCGGGTCGCTATCGAGATCAGGTAATGAGCTGTTGATAATCTCGACGGTGTTAACATGAACGCCAGTTTCCTCTACGCGCGCACTAATCGTCAGGGTCTCACTGGCCCCGGGAAGAATTTCGTCCACGAACCAAACGCCTGTATCTGGGTCGTAATAGTCTCCGGTAGCGGGGGCATCATCGGTGAGATATTGAAACCCTGATGGAAGCTTTTCAATAACCGTCACGTTGGAAGGAGACCCTGGGCCGCTGTTGTTTACCGTGATCACCCAATCGATTACGTCTCCAGGCGACGCTGTCGTAATGACTGTATTGGTCCCAGAGGCATAGGCCACCTTGACCAGTGAAAGGTCACTGAGTTGAGGATCGAATCCAAAATCCTGACCCGAAGTATCGCTGTTTGCCACAACAGTCACACCCACGATCGGGTTGGAAGTGCCGATCTGCGATCCGGCCGGAAGGTCGGTATCATTTATATCTACTTCGACACGATATGTGGAGCCGGGGGAAAGGTTGGAAATTTGGTATGTCCCGTCTGCAAAAGTGTCGACGGTTTTGATGAATTGGTCGTCGGCAAGTTCATTGGGCGTGCCGGCATCATCGTAGATGCTTATCGCGATCCCGCCGCCCAGGTTGATTTCGGGTCCGTCTTTTTCATCTGATGCATTCTGATCGATATACACATTTCCAGAGATGGTACCGAACTGAATAACAGACGGACCGCGACAGGACGCGCCATCGTTATTGCCACCTTCATCATTCTGGCTGACCGCAATGCGCTGACGTATCCCCGTTGCTATATCAACAAGGAAAACTTCGTTTGTGATGTCGTCATAGATGTAGAACAACCCGTTCTCATCGAACCACGCGGCCCCATAAGTGCTTGTGTAATAGCTCGGTCCGAAAAACGTAACGGCTTCGGACCCAACACTGGCGCTACCGCCGTTGGCAGTTACCCGAAAGACCTGAGCCGTGGCGCTATCGATGCCGTACAAGTTTCCGTCTAGCGGATTGAACGCGAAATCTGTGGTGTCTACGGGTGTAGCCAACACCAGTAACCCGTTATCAATAGCGTTATTGGGATCTGATAGATCAAGCAGCTGAAACTCATCGTCACTGGCAAGATAGACCATCACCCCGTTAGGCAACATGTCGCCCGCAATACCGCCTTTTTCTATGGTTGACGGCGGGTCCGTTAACATCGTGAATGTACCCGATCCGTCTACTCGCCAAAGCTCCCTTCGGCCGCTTTTAACGCCGTAAATATACCCATCTAGTTCGTTATATCCCCACCCTCCATTCAGGTTAGTTCCGGCGCTGCCAATGTCTTGCAGGTTCAGCGTGTACCCGGTTAATCCGGTCGAAAAGACCAGCTTTTTCAGAACAGATTGATTTGTTGAAATCTGATAGAGACCCGCGTCGCAGGTAATAGGAGAGGAATCGCCCGAAATCGTCAGTTTGTAATCTTCAACTTCGCCGTCTAGGGCGACAATTCCGACCCCCGCCGTGGTGGACCATCTAAACCGGGCGAACGTTGGCAGCAGCGTTGAATTTATGGGGACGTTCACATCGAATACGATCTTGCCATTCAGAACGCCGTCTTTGTCGCCGACCGCCCCGTCTTGCAAATCGGCTGCGATCATGTCGGTCGCATCAAAGACGCCGTTTCCGTCGAAATCGACCCAAGCCTGCAAATAGGCCACGCCAAATCCAAACCCACCCGTTACCTCGTTGACGGACACGGTTAATTCGGTCGCGGCCCCTTGATAAAGCTGTGGCAATATCACTCCGTCTTCATCATCGTTACCGTCAAGATCATCCCCGGTGGCATCAGCACTGGCTTGAGAGACTGCTTCGGGATCAGGTACTATCGCACCAAGGTATACGCCGACCGGCCCTGCATCGGCGATGATATGCAGCGGGTCACCATAGCTAGCCGGGGCATCACCACGGTCGACCAAGGGGGCTGCGGCGATTGTGAGTGCATAGTCTTCGACTTCGCCATCTGAGGCAAATCCGGTAGGGCCGAGGTGTGGTGTCGTTGACCAACGAAAGCGGGCAAAGGTTTGGTCCAAGACAGCGTCGCCGGGAACATTAACATTGAATTGAATTTGACCGTCACCGGCTGCCACATCATCACCGGTACCGTCATCCGCCAAGTTCATGGCAACGTGTTCAGCCACATCGGATTCAAATACGCCGTTTCCGTTAAAGTCTATCCAACCGTGCAACACACCATCACTGCCGGTTACATCGGCCGTTACCACCGTGATAAAACCCTGTGTCATCAATGGGATATTCATCCCGTCGTCTTCGTCGCTATCGGCGTTGACCGCGTTGCCGGGGCCGGTATCGCCGGTTTCGGTGGCCCCCAGTCGTATCGCATCACTGTCGATGAAGTTGTGTAGCGCATCGCCCATGGCCGACGGCGCGTCGGTGAAATCTATGCAGGTCAAGATATCGCCCAGGTGCATGCCATCAGCCCCCGAGAATCCCGGTGCGCTTAGCTGAAGCGGGGTATGCCGTATGACCAACGTATCAATCGGGAGGTTAAACCCAACAGTGACAGCGCGCTGCGACCCTGAGCCAAGCGCATTGGCGCGTTCGCCGGTAACCGACCCGTCAGCATTTGCAGCTTTGGTCATGTTGAGAGACCCTGCGCCGTTGTCGATGCCTGGCGATACGACCAACCCATTTAACATACCATAAACCGTAACAGATTCATCTTGGTCGAGGTCTGCGATGTAGAGGTAGACACCGGTCAACGGATTGTCGAAGGACACCTGTAAATCGACATATTGTGCATCAAGCATCGGGTTACCACCGTCACCGGCGTAAAGCGTGCTCGTCGTATTGACTGCCGCTGGGCGGAACGGCTGTGACTGGTCAATTACGGTAATTGTGCCGCCTAGCCCGTTATTCGAAAAGACCAACGGGGCCCCTAACAGGGTTGGACTGTCTGTCGCCCAGTCAACCGCTGACGTTCGGGTTCCGTTACAGGACGGCATGGTTTCGACCGGCTCGTTAAATACATTCACGGTGACCGAAGCGTTACCTGGCCCGGATTCGTCGCTGGTCATCTGGGAAGTGGCCGTGACTACCCCCGATGGTGCCGCATTAGTTGTGACGTCGAATTCGATGGTGCCGCTTTGCAGGCCGGACATGGAAGGGATCGTGTTGAAGCTGAAGGAACCACCGGTGGGGGCAACAGAAGGACGAATATCGTTTCCGGTAACCACCGAAAAATTGGAGGTGCCGGTTGCTTGCGATGGCAAGGTTACCTGGACGGATGCATTTGTCAGCGGTGCGAGTGATGTGTTTGCATAAGACACACTATAGCGCAGGGTTGCGTATGGAGGAATATCACCGCCTGTATAAGGTGCCCCATTTACTTCGACGATTGCGATGCCAACGCTGATATCGTCGGAATTGGGCAAAGCATAAACCGATGAACCCGCCACCCAATACCGCCAGGGGTTATCATTACCCGCCGCAGCGCCTTCTGCACTGTCTCCACCATGTCCTTCGGCGTTGACGGGTCCCAAGGCGTTGATATCCAACACGCGAAGTCTGAGCGCGGCATAGAAAACCTCGCCTTGCGCAATACCACCAAAGGCAAAGCGTACCGCGTTTGTGCCTGCGGGTAAGGCGGTAGCGTCGCTTGTGTTTAGGTTAAAGCCGGAGGTTGGCACTTCGGTACACACCTCTACCGAGTTCACCCCAGGGTCGGTCGTTTCTGGAGATACCGAGCCGTCTCCGTTTGCTGGGCCCTCTTGACCAGGAAGCGTTGGAGAAGGGTCATCAGCCTTACACGAACCGGCATACTGGATGCGGTTCCATGGTCCTGTCGTGCCGTACCTGTCCCAGTCACCGCCGCTATCGGGGCCTGCTACTGGGCTGCCTGACCTGAACGGTGTCGCACCACGACCACCCGTTATTGTAGTTTCTTCCAGTATTGTGAATCCGTTTGGGTCGATCGTGCCACCTGACCCGAAGGCGTTGATGTGGACTGCATCCCATTTATTATGAACGCGTGCGGTGCCACTGCCTCCGACGGTGGTCCAGGGGGTACCATTGGTCGGGTTGACCAGATACCCGTTGGTCAGCGAAGCGACCTTGTCGCCACTGGCAAAAAGCGCTGTGTCAGAGCGGGTGGAATAAAAAATACCTGTGTCACCGTAGATATATGCCAACCCTGCGTTACAGTCGGCGATAGTAAAACCGGCCAATGTACATTCGTTATTGCTTTCGGGCTGCCAACCGTTGGCCGTCACATCAAAAGTCAGCTGACCTTTCGGACCCCACCCTTTGGACACACCGCTGCCGGTCGTTGCCTGCGCCGGGCGAGCCGGTAGTGGGCTCCCGGCCGCGTCGGTTATATAGGCTCCAACGACCTCGGTTCCCTCTGGGACATACATTGTAGCGTATCCCCCAGGCCCGTCGATTGTCCCGTCGACAATCGTCGGAAAGCTCGAGAACACCTCAATTACGTCACCGTTCTGAAGCGCAGGATCGCCATTTTGAACATTTGTCTTCAGTTGTGAACGTGATGTGGGTGTCAGGTCGATAACCCCGGTACCAAGCCATGCACCATGGGCCCAAAGCGTGATTGCAAGGATAACCCATGCTAGCGGGGTTGCGAGAACGACTCGCCAAATTGGCGAGACCACTGAACAGCGAGCCTGTAATATCATCCCGAGGGTATTTGTGGGAGAAAATGACATGTCTTTAGAATCCGTTCAGTGATTGAAGAGGGTCTTTCGCTAGCGGTTATGATCTGCAAAAATAGCGATTTTTGGAGTTTCGGTAACGAAGGCCGCTGACAAACGCCAAAAATATGAGCGACATCGAACCGTCCCGCACTTTACAGGGCTGCGTTTTAATAGTCGTTATATGGCGTACTATAAAAATCACGACCCTCATTAAATCTAGTATATGCCTTCACGTCGGTTCCGATTTAAGCAAACCTGAACACCTGAACACCTGAAGCTACAGCAGACAGAATACAGGGTTATTTACCTTTTTCTTCATTCCATGCGCATAGGTCGCGAGCGCAAAAGAATATAAAGTTCGGTATAATTACCGAACGCAGGTTAATGAAAACATAAGTTTGTAGCTTCTCTGCTGAAACCATCTGGGCGGCGGGCTTTCCGAATGCCCGTACGCGTCACCGCTTTGGTTTTGAGGGTATGCCGCAACACGTTAGGTACATCAAAAAAGCGCAGCCCTGATAAAGAGAGGGCGAAGTAAAATAGGGTTGAACCAGTCTGCAGGGCCATTGTGCCCTTGGGCAACCCGGTTTATGGGCCAGTGTTCAAACGATTGGACAAGGTGCTTTATGGCTGCGGTTTCTTCTACATTAGGGATAGACTTCGGAACATCCAATTCCGCCGCCGGATATATGGTCGACGGCAAGGCGCAGCTTATTCAGGTAGAGGGTGAAGAAACCACGCTCCCCACAGCGCTGTTCTTTGATAACGAAGAAAAACGGATCATTTTCGGCCGCGAAGCGCAAGAGGCGTTAATCGGCGGCGACGATGGGCGCTATATGCGGGCGCTCAAAAGCTTGCTGGGAACGCCTTTGATGCGCGAAAGCCGTGTCTTGCTGGGCAAGAGGATGGATTTTATCGCTATCGTGGCGCGCTTTCTGGCACAACTGAAGAAGCGGGCAGAAACCAGTGCGGGACAAAGCTTTGATCGTGTGCTTTCGGGACGGCCGGTCATGTTTCACAGTTCCGATGAAACACGAAACGCGCAGGCATTGGTTGATCTGACCGAGTGCTACGAGCTTGCTGGATTTAAAGATGTGCGGTTCATGGCAGAGCCAGAAGCCGCTGCCTTGGCCAACCGCAAGGTCCTTGAACCCGGGGATCTAGGATTGGTGGTCGATATCGGGGGCGGTACTTCGGACTTTACTCTGTTTCGACAGGAGGGGGACGCAGGCATCCACATTCTTGCCAGTAAAGGCGTGCGTATCGGCGGTACGGACTTTGACCGAGGCCTAAGCTTGGAACACGTCATGCCGCAGCTGGGAATGGGGTCGCACATCAAACATGTGTTTGGCTCTGAAACCCACACAGCACCCCACGCGGTATTTACCGACCTGGCGACCTGGCAAAAAATACCTTTTCTTTATACGCGCGAACAACGGCGAGCGGCTCAGGATTTGGCAACATATGCGGTAGAGCCTTTATTACTGAACCGCCTGGTCAAGGTGTTGGAGGACGAACTGGGCCATGATCTGGCTTTTGCGGTAGAGTCGGGAAAGATTGCGGCCAACAACCCAGACGCCTCGGCACCGCCCGAGATTAAGTTGGATGTGCTAGAGCGTGGTCTGTATATCCCGCTGCCCGCTGCGATGATGGCGGCCACATTAACGAGTATGGCGACGGAAATTTCCCAGATAGCGACCGCGCTGGCGGTTCAGGCTGAGGTGAATATATCGGATGTGAACAAGCTTATCTTTGTAGGTGGATCCAGCATGATGGCGGTGGTCGAACGCGCGATGCGCAATGCTTTCCCTCAGGCAGAAATACATCGTGGTGCCGCGATGACGGCGATCGTCGATGGCTTGGTGCTTGCGTCGCCCCATGCCTTTACGTCTGAGAGGCGCTGACACCCCGGCTATTTCTTCGGCATCAAAAGCGTTTCCAGCGTGGCCCCCATCACACAGGCGCTGTCGATCATGTCATCTATACCGATATATTCGTCGGGTTTGTGCGCAAGCTCCAGCAGCCCCGGGCCATAAGCGATGCAATTCTTAAGCTTGCCGATCCGGTCGATATGTTTTTGGTCGTACGAGCCGGGAGAGGCGACATATTCGGGCTGTTTGCCCATGATATCCCGGATCGCTTGCGACACGGTCTGTACGATCGGGGCACTTTGGTCGGTCATTGACGGTAAAACGGAATTAATTTCGGTGAGTTCATAGTCGAAGTCCGTCCGAGTTTTACGCAATCCTTCAAGCAAACCTCTCACCTCATCGCGGACTTGATCTAACGGCTCTTCGAGCAAAAACCGCCGGTCAATGGTGATGCGGCAGCTGTCGGGGACGCAATGTGCCGGCAGACCGTCAAAGTCATCATCATTTTCTTTCTGCCCGCCATGAATGGAGTTGATATTCATGGTCGAACTGCGCGCTCCTTCGGGAACCACGGGCATATCCGTGCGTCGCGCCGCCATAGCAGGGAACAGCTTGGTCTCGAATTCAGTAAGTACAGCCCCCATGTGGCGGACCGCGCAGTCACCTAGAAACGGCATCGAACCATGGGCGATCTCGCCTTTGGTTTCAATCTGGGCCCACCAGCCGCCACGATGGCCTAGACAAATACGGTCTTTGTGTAAGGGTTCTGGAATGATGACGTGTTGAACACGATCGGGATTGAAATACCCGTGTTCGGCAAGGTAGGCGACGCCGCCATACCCGCCGGATTCTTCGTCGGCGGTACCGGAGATTTCGATCGCCCCGGCAAAGTCTGGGTGTGTTTCGACAAAGGCTTCAGCTGCGATGATCGATGCTGCTAGCCCGCCCTTCATGTCACAGGTGCCACGTCCATAGATCTTGCCATCGGCAATTTCGGCAGCAAACGGGTCAAATGTCCAACCGGCACCTACTTCGACCACATCAGTATGGCTGTTGAAATGCACGGTTTCGCCCGCCCATGACCCTTGGCGGCGGGCGATGATGTTCCAACGGGGATATTTGGGACTATCCCCTGGCGTATTATGTGCACGCAGCAACTGTGTTTCGAAACCGTGTTGCTTAAGCCGTTTATCCAGATACTCGCAAATAAGGCGATAGTCGCGCCCCGGGGGGTTGAGAGTAGGAATACGGACCAGATCCTGAGTCAGGGCGATCAGATCGTCACGCTTTGCGATGATGGCGTCAGTAAGTGTGCTTGTCATGATGTCATGTTTGAACGGGCGCGTGCATATGGCAAGCGGTGTCTTTGTTGTTGTGTTGGATTTTGAGTTTATTTGGCAAAATGAAAGGCATCGTTGTATTCATTCGGCGATGTCTTTCATTGCCGCGAGCAGAGTGCGGATTTCGTCAAGTGTGTTGTAGTGACATAGGGAAACACGAACGGCGGCCTCTAGACCCAGGGGCGTCAGGATATTGCCCGAATAATGATCGGCTTTACGCAGATGTGTGCGAATGCCTTGAGCGTTTAGCTTTTCGACGATCACGGCGGCGGGCACGGTGTCGAGGGCAAAACAGACGAGGCCTTCCCGGGCGGGATTATCGGCACCGCCCAGTACGGTCACGCCGGGCAAGTCGACCACCCCCGGGAGGTTGCCCGTACCGTAAAGCAGGGCGTTGGTCAGGATTTGTTCGTGGTCATGGATTGCGGCACCTGCGGCTTCGATTTTAGCACGAGGGCCAGTTTGTTCTGAGACCTGTTCGCCTAACCATTCGAAATAGCGCACCACATCGCTGAAAGTCGCGTATGAGCCAGTATCGCGGGTCCCCAACTCCCAATTGCCAGCGGGCCCGTTGGCGAGTGTTTCAAGGGACAGTTCCGTCAGCCTATGGGAGGCCCAAGCGATACCGTAGCCGTGTCGCGAGAATAGCTTGTAGGGGGATATTACGTATCCGTCTATGTCATAACTTGCGATGTCGATGCGCCCGTGGCTGGCATGTTGAATGCCATCCACAAAGATAACCGCATCCGGAGCGACGGCGCGGATGGCCGCGCTAATACTTGCCACATCATTGGCGATGCCTGTTACCGGAGAGGTATGCAGTATCGTCGCAACGCGCACCTCGGGTGTCATCAAGCTGGCATATGAGGCTGCCGTGACCTGACCGGTGGCGTCATCATGCGGCACGCTGATATAGGGTTTACCTGCGATATTTGCCCAATGCAGCGCCGCGCTGCGCGAGGCGGGGTGTTCCACGGTCGAACCGATCACCGCGCCATCGGGCGTTCCCATCACGGCGGTACGGATCAGGCGAAAGGAAAGTTCTGTGCCGCTTTCACCTATGAAAAAGCGACCACCGGAGGTATTGAAGAAAAGCGCCATATCGGCGCGGGCCTGAGCAATCTTTCCGACAAGCGCGTGAGAAGCCGCATTGTCGCGCCCCTGATTATCGGGAATGGCCGCAAACAGGGCCGAGGTATCGACGACCGAATTCAGGGTCAATGCGCCGCCGGCGTTTTCAAAGAAAATACGCGGCCCTTGAAACGGGCATGAATCGACATGTGCAAAGCGCCCACGGATCGCTGTCATGAGGTCTGAATTATTTGTGAACATTTTTCACCTTCGCTGCGTTACTTGGTATGCTTGCACGATTTCTGCGCTAGTTTGTCACATAAGAACAATTGAAATACGGCTCTCGTCGACGATTTTGCTGTCGGAAAGGGGTATATTATATGGAAAATTCATTCGGAGAGCGATATGGCCCCCTTGATTCAACGTAAAGTATCGAAAAAAAAGCAAGATGATACACAGGCGGAAGAAAAGTCGGTAAGTGAAGCCACGGCGCTTTCTCCTCGGCTAATCTATGAGGTGATACGACGTGAGGGTGAGGAAGAACTTGCCCGAAGTAAGCGATCCTTGATTTGGTCGGGCGTGGCGGCCGGCGTCATGATCAGTTTATCGGTCTTGGGCGAGGCGATCTTTAGGACCTACTTGCCGGATACGGGATATCGTTTCTTAATCGAGAACCTTGGATACTCACTGGGCTTCCTGGCCGTAATTATGGGCCGGATGCAGTTGTTTACTGAAAATACCATTACCACGGTCTTGCCGATCATGCGGGCCAGAACCTGGGTGTCATTCTACAGTATGATGCGCCTTTGGGGCATTGTGTTATGCGCAAACGTCGTAGGGGCTTTTGCGGCGGCAATGCTGTTCATGTGGACTCCTGCGATTTCACCCGACATAGTCCCAGCGATCCTGGAACTGTCCGAACATGCGACCGGTCTTGGCGCTTATGAGAGCTTTTGGCGCGCTATACCTGCCGGTGTGATCGTTGCTTTGATCGTGTGGATGATGCCGCAGGCAGATGAAACGTCTTTCTTTTTGATATTGGTGTTCACGTGGTTGATCGCAGCAGGTGATTTTGCGCATATCGTTGCTGGATCAGTCGAGATGGCTGTCATGATCTTGGTGGGTGAATTGGGTTTGGGCACCGCCGTATTCGGGTTTTTCCTTCCGGTCTTGGCGGGAAACATCGTCGGCGGAACAATCATCTTTACACTCGTCGCTTGGGGTCAGGTGCGCGATGAGGTAGAAGAGGATAAATAGTCCGTACCAAGATGATGAGCTAGGGCAGCGACCGAGTAGGTAACACGAGGAAAATCTGCTTTTTGAAACATAAATCATTAAAACTGTTCAAGCTTTATTGGGTTTCACTCAAAGCTGCCATCGTGGATATTCAGGAAAAAAACGTAGCCCTAATTGCTGCGGGAGTAGCGTTTTACGGGATGTTGTCGCTATTTCCGGCTTTGGCAGCCCTAGTTACGATCCTTAGTTTGATTTCTGACCCGGTCGTCGTAATTGCCCAGCTTGATGAAATGCGAGGCTTGCTGCCAGACGATGTATATAAAATAATAAATGAACAGGTTGTTACGCTAGTGACAACGAGCACGGGAAAGCTGGGGTGGACCGGGGCGATTTCGGTCTTGGCAGCACTATGGTCAGCACGGGCTGGTGTTGGCGCGATGATGATCGGGCTGAACGGTGTTTATAACGAACGCAATCGAAATGCTGCACGGCACTATTTCAGCGCGATGATGTTAACCTTAAGCTTGATTTTCGTCGGCATTGTCGCGTTGGTTTCTGTCGTGGTTGCCCCGATCGTGCTATCGTTCTTGCCGTTGGGTGTTTTTGGTTATTTCATGGCTGAGATCATCCGCTGGAGCATTGCAATCACGGTTCTGCTGGCGGGAGTTGGTGTATTGTACCGTTTCGGGCCCAATCGTCGTGCGGCGCGGGTTGGTTGGTTAACCTTTGGCGCAATGTTTGCAGTACTATCTTGGGCAGTCGTATCCATTGGATTTAGCTATTACGTGGCAAACTTTGGTAATTATAACCAGGTGTACGGGTCCATTGGTGCAGTGATTGCGATGCTGATCTGGCTGTGGATCAGCAGTTTTCTCGTGTTGATGGGCGCGTCGTGGAATGCTCAGGTGGAATTACGCACCGCGCCTGATAGCACGGTAGGACGTGATCGCCCGCCCGGAGAAAGGGGGGCATATGTTGCCGATAACCTAGTCTCTGCAGACACCGAATAGACAAAAGGTCACATTAATGGGCGCTTTTGCGGGACCGAACGGGTTAGCAGAGCAATTTCAGCCAGACTATCAAGATCGTTAATTTGCAGCACGTGGTCGTTCCAGGACGCAAGCTGTTGGTTGCGCAGTTTGCCCAAAGTTTTGTTAGTATGGACCAGTGACAGCCCCAAAGCGTTCGCCAGATCGCGCTGGGAATAGGGCAAGGACATGGTATTGTTGGTCACAAGCCCCAGCGTCATTCCGCGCTCGAAAAGTTTTACCAGCGCCCAAGCTACAGCTTGAAGTGCGCTGCGTTGACCCACCGTTGCAAGGGTTTCCCCGAGAAAATGTTCTTCGACGGCGGCAAGCCATGTTATGTCGAAGGCCCGGTTAGGGTGATTTTTAAAAAAATTCCAGAAGTCGGAGCGATTAAATACACATAAACGCATGTTGGTGCGTGCTTCGACTGAATGCCCCATCTCTCCAAGCATTCCTGCTTGTAGCCCGAGAAAATCACCGGGCATCACAAAATTCACCACCTGTCGTTCGCCATTTGAAAGAATTTTGTCGCGCAGCCCCATGCCGGATAACACTGTATATAGCTGAGGGGCGTTCGATCCTTCCATCAAGATCGTCGTGCCAGGGTCGACGGTTAGTTCGCCGACCTTGAATTTCTGCATAAATTCAAGCTCTTCCCTAGACAGCGTTACGAAAGCTTCTTTTTTATGAAGCGGGCAATAGCGACACTCAGTACTCATTAAATAATCCTACTTGCTATGTCTTAGATTAATGCGACTTCGAAAATAGTTGCTATTTGAAGATATCCAAAGGAGGTACTGTGGTCTCATTCCACATCTTCGAAAATGATGCTTTCGTCAGGGGGGATGTAATAGACATTCTCCAGGACTATTTTGGTGATTTCACTGACCTTACTATTACTGTTTCGGAATCTTTGACTAGATTAGCGGATGAACTGCGTGCCAGCGCTGGCAACCGTGTCGCACTACTGTCAGGTACGAAAATTCAGATTTCAGAGTTCTTTTCATTTTATACACCCAGCCCTGACATTGCCTATGTGATCTTAGAAGATGGCGAAAAAAATCTGCTGCAAGGTGCGGATTCAATTTCATACGTTCATCGGCCTTTTACAAATGAAAGCCTTACTGCTGGTATCAGAAGCGCGCTTTCTTACCTGCATTCATGCCATTGATGAAAGCAGTGATGAGGCCAAGTAGCCCGCCAATACCACCTGCCATATGAGCAGATTGAGCCGCCCTAGCTTGCAAGGCAGCCTCATATTTCAGACGTTTTTGAGTTCGTATCCGAAGAAGCATGAGAGAAAACATTATCAGCCCGATGCCGAAAAATGCGCCCCCGATGATTAGGCAAGCAACGATCGCAGTGGTGACCGTAAGCAAAAATAACCATGCAGCGCTTGCCAAAAATATGCCGCCCACGGCAAGGCACAAAAATGCGCCAACCCCGAAAGCAGCAGTTCGGGCTGATTGGGCTGCCCGAATGGCAACTCTATCTGTAATCTGATCAAACATTAACGGCGTGCCGCGACGAGCCCGACGAGGAAACCAATTCCAGCAGCAATACCCAATGCAGTGGCCGGTTGAGTACGAATAAACTCTTCTGCACTTTCCTGCGCTTCAGCAGCTTTGACGCGGCCAGTGTCTGCTAGGCCTTGTGCGGTAGTTTTAGCTTGGTCTGCCGCAGCGCGACCCCTAGTTTTGCTGAAATTGGTCACCGCTCCGGTCAATTCGGCAATGTCATTTTTCAAAGTAGCAAGTTGAGACGCCAGATCATCAATCGAGACTTCCTTGCTTGCAGCAATGGTAGATGTAGCTGTTGCTTCTTTGGCCATTTCGGTCTCCTTGGCTTATTATCCGGTTACTAACGCATGTTAGCCTGTTTAGTTCCACCTGCATAGGCGGTGGATGCGGGTCGCACGTATGGTCACGCCAGTGGGCGTGACCATGAAATAGCACGAACATGCGGTATTATAGTTATGTGTTTAGTGTCTCTGTGGAAGAAAAGAACATCGCTTGTGAAACGGCCGATATGACCTGATCAACAGTGTAGGGCTTTGAGATCAGGAACGCTGGCTCGGGTTTGTTACCTGTCAGCAGACGTTCAGGGAATGCCGTGATGAAAATCACCGGCCGTATGCCAAGTTCACCCATTAAGTCGTTCACGGCATCGATACCTGAAGAATTATCAGCGAGCTGAATATCAGCGAGGATCAGATCGGGTACATCGGACTTACCCAGCTTGACGGCTTCGTCGCGGGTCCGGGCTATGCCTGTGACGCGATGTCCCATATCCGCAACAATCGATTCAATATCCATTGCGATGATCGCTTCATCTTCGATAATCATTACCGAACCGGCTACATTGTCGGCCATTTCGCGGCGTGCAATTTGAACCAGTTCACTGGCTTCTTCCTTGTCGACGCCGATGATTTGACCAACCTCTTCAAAGGAGAACCCTTCGATCGTATGTAATAACAAAGCTTCGCGGCTGTGGTTCGTCAACTTTGCAAGGTGTTTTTGTGCTTTGGCGCGAAGACCGCTTTCACCCTCTTCGACTGGGGCTCCGGCACTGGCCCAGATGCCGTACAAAACCCGGAATACACCGGTACGTACATCTACGCCATCCAGAACGGAGCGGTCCGTCAAGATCGCTTCAAGTGCCGCCGCCGCAAACGCATCGCCGCTTGACTGACTACCTGTCAGTGCGCGAGCGTATCGACGTAGGTAGGGAAGGCATTGGCCTAGCGCGTCACTGACACTTGTCGTTTTTGCCGCATCGGTCATTTATTATCGTCCTTTTAAATAATTCTGGAACCAAACCCCTTGAGTTTGAGTTTGGTTCCACATCATGTGTTGTAAATCAAGTATAGAGAAAGCAGGAATCTTGTTCATGCACCCAAATCAAAACGATGAGCGAGAGCGGTTTATCGACGAGAATCTACGCCGTGTCTATGATGAGACGGTGGAGGAAGGTATTCCAGACAAGTTCAAAGACCTGCTTAATCAGTTGAAAGAGCAAGACAAAAAAATCGGTAGAAACTAATGAGTGTTTCAGACCCACGGGATCAGTTGGTAGTACACCTGCCAGCTATGCGGGCGTTCGCGATCAGTTTGACGCGAAACGGTGCCATTGCTGATGATATGGTTCAGGATACTTTGGTAAAAGCTTGGACCAATATTGATAAATTCCAGGTCGGTACCAATATGCGGGCTTGGTTATTCACCATTCTGCGAAATACTTATTATTCGTCCCGTCGCAAGGCTAACCGCGAGGTAGCTGATATTGATGGAGTGTTTACCGAGAACCTTGCTGAAAAGCCCGCGCATGACGGGCATATGCAGATGTCGGATTTCAGAAAAGCGTTGGGAGAATTGAAAGACGAACAGCGCGAAGCACTGCTGCTAGTAGGCGCGTCGGGGTTTTCTTATGAGGAGGCAGCCGAAATGTGTGGTGTAGCCGTGGGTACGATTAAAAGTCGGACCAACCGGGCACGTGCGCGAATTGCTGAACTCATGGGGTTGCGCGATGATGAAAGCTTGGAGATGACCGATGACGCCACGATGTCGGTAATTTCGTCATCCAAAGTTTCTTCTTTCTAACTATGACCTCCGGCTTTTTGAGCACCAATGTTTTTCGGGGTCTGGCGTTTCGGGTGCTCCTGTTTCTGTCGCTTGCTCTGTTGCCCATTGGGCTGATTGCCGTTGTTCAAACTCGCGAAATCGCTGATCAAAACCTCTCCAACGCCGAATTGTCCTTGCTCGCCATCACCGAGCAGGCATCGGCGTTGCAGAGCAATTCCATTCAAGAAGCTTTTGGGGCCGCCGACGCTCTGGCGTCTATCGTTAATTTGATTAAGGATGATGATGTTTCGTGCAGCGCCTTCTTGCGCGAATATCAAGAAACGTCAGACCTCTACACTGTTATCAGCTTTATTCAGCCCGATGGTAAACGCGAATGCGTTTCTTCGGGAATACAAGATGATGTGTCGCGCCGCGAAATCTTCATGAAGATGATCCGCGAGAAAGAGAGAATGGCCAGCATTGTCATGAACTCGATGCAAAGCAAGGAACCGGTTTTGGTCGTGACAAACCCTCTTAAGGTGGATGGAACGCTCATCGGCTTCATCAATATGTCCATTCCCGAGCGCGTGCTGGCAAAGGTATCCAACCCCGAGATCAAGGTGCCTCCGACGGCGATGCTTACGTTCAATACACAAGGCGAAATCCTGACCACCGAAAACGGGCGGTCATTGGCGGAAAGTGAGCTTCCGTCTTTTGCTGCGTTGAAGTGGTATGTTGGGCAATCCGGCAGGGTTTTCCGTGATGTGAACAAAAGCGGCAAGGAACGGGTCTATGCCGTTTTGCCGATCGTACCAGGTGTCGTCTACGCGATGAGCGTCTGGCCAACGGATTCTTCTTTGCTCAAAGCCGGCTCGACCACCGCACTTAGCCTGTTTTTGCCCGTAGCGATGTGGATTGCCAGCTTGATTGTGGCTTTTTGGGCGCTGAACCGGTTGGCGATAAAGCATATAGGCAAGTTAAGCAGACAGATGCGCCATTTTGCCCTGAATAGAACGTTACCTCGCACGCCGTTGGGCGGCGTGGTTCCGACTGAAATAGTCAATATGGAGCAAGCATTTATAGGGATGGCTGAATCTATTTTGCGTGATGAAGCCAAGCTGGAAGATAACTTAAGGCAGAAAAACATTCTGCTGAAAGAGGTTCACCACCGGGTCAAAAATAACCTTCAATTGATCTCGTCTATCATGAACATGCAAATTCGTCAGGCGTCTACTCAGGATGCAAAACGGGTTTTGCAACGTCTTCAAGACCGCATCCTAAGCTTGGCCACAGTGCATAAAAGTCTCTATCAAAACGATAGCTTGACTCGCGTTGATGGCGGTATGCTAACAAAAGAGATCGTAAATCAATTGCTTGGCGTTGGGTTGTCCTCAGGATCGGGCGTCAAGATCATCCAGCATTATGATGCCATTCAGCTTGATCCTGATGACGCTGCTCCATTAACTTTGTTGGTGTCCGAGGCCATCACCAACGCAATGAAATATGTCGTCATCGGCGATAATGCAAACTCCGTCATCGAGGTCAATCTTTCGTACACCGGAGCGGAATCTGCAAAGTTGTTAGTCAAGAACACCACTGGTGGAGGTCAAGATGAACCCGGCACCGGACTGGGCTCGCGATTGATCAATGCCTTTTCACGCCAACTGAATGGGCAGGTGGAAGCGAATGAGGAAGACGGCGTTTATACGCTTTGCGTTGAATTCCATGTCCCGCTTCAGTCGAAAGAGGTATATGACTATTAAGTTTGTTCACTTTTCCGTTTATAATAAAAATCCCAAAAAATTGTCGACCTTTTTTATTAGCAAGTGATTTATCGGATAAATTTCGGATTGGCTGAGAATCTGAAAAATCCCTTTGGATTCAGCATGTTTTATCGATGTTGTGCGAGACGCGGGTATGTCACGCGACGCAAGTGGCAGCTTGAGGGCGGATTTTTTTTGTGTAACATCTCCGCATCACAACGAAAACGCCGATGGAACGACATTGCGAGTACGTTGTTGAGCTTGTGAACGCTAGAAACACTAAGCATAGGAGGCGACAATGGCAGCAGATCTTTTTCTCAGCTCTTCGGTAATATTGAGCGTGGCTGCACTTGCCATCGTTTCATTGACCACTTCGCGCGGACGCACTGAACATCGGCAGCGCGACCAAATACAACGTGGTCCCGAGGATCCGCACGACGAGTCTAAAGAGGGGTGAACGTTATTGTTGGTATCAAGACCTAAAAGCTAGGCGGGGTGCACGCACTCACAACAATGCAGGTGTCTTTCGCGGTGTTCCGAAATCGATGCGGAAGGCGGCTGTCGAACATATATCCATCGCCAGGTCTCAAAGTCTCGGCTATCCCATCGACGGTTACTTCAATTTCACCTGAGATAACGATACCGGCTTCCTCACCTTCATGCGTGATGAATTCGGGCCCCGTGTCTGCACCGGGCGGATATGTTTCATGCAAAACCTGTAAAGAATGTTGTTCGGCATTGCCTAGCTGACGCAGTGAAACTTGCCCATCTCTGGTAGGAGATACCTTGGTAAACTCGTGCTCGCGGTAGAATACTTTAGCGGTTTGTGTACCTTCCAGCGTCGAAAAAAACTCGGCCATGCTAATCGGAATCGCATCTAAAAGACTTTTTAAAGATGCTACGGAGGGACTGGTTTTATTTTTCTCAATAAGAGAAATAGTTCCGTTGGTAAGCCCGGCCTTGGCGGCCAGTTCTCGCTGTGAGAGGCCGCGATCTTCGCGAATCGATCTTAGCCTTTGACCTATGTCCATGCCGGCCCCCGGTAAATTTCTTTTTCTCTCTGTATCGCGTATCTGTGTGCGATCACAGGCAAATTTTGGCGTAGATTTGGGATGGCAATTGCGTTTTGTAGAAATGAGATTGACAATTAAATTAAACAAAATAATAGGATTTTAAACGCGCGCCTGCGTTTCAAACAGAGGATTTGTATATGCCTAGCACTGTCAAGAAGCAGTCCCGTAAGGACACTGCAAAGAAAACGGCAAAAAGCACGATCGTACCCGACATGATTGATGCAAACATAGCTTTGGAAACCAACGCGCAATTGGCGGCCCGCCGAGAGCTTGCTGTGCCGCGCGGTGTTGCGTCGGCTGCGCCCATCTATGCAAAATACGCAGAGAACGCCGAGCTTTGGGATATCGAAGGCAATCGCTATATCGATTTTGTCGGCGGCATTGGCGTGCTGAATACCGGCCACCGCCACCCAAAGGTTATCGCTGCTGCCAAGGCGCAAGAAGACCACTATACCCACACCAGCTTTCAGGTCGTGCCCTACGGACCCTATATAGAGCTGGCAGAAAAGCTGAATTCGCTCGCCCCGGGCGATATGCCGAAAAAGACGTTGTTAGTCACCACCGGGGCCGAAGCGGTCGAGAATGCGGTCAAGATCGCGCGGGCTGCGACGGGTCGCCCGGGTGTTATTGCCTTTACCGGTGGTTACCACGGGCGCACGTTGCTGACCTTGGGTATGACCGGAAAGGTATCGCCCTACAAAAAAGACGTGGGGCCATTCCCCTCTGACATTTTCCGCGCACCGTTCCCCTCACTACGTGATGGTATCACGGTCCAAGATGCGATCACCGGTCTTGAAAATCTGTTCCTGACCGATGCGCAGCCTGAACGCGTCGCTGCCATAATCATTGAACCCGTGCTGGGCGAAGGTGGATATACCCCGGTCCCGTTCGACATGATGCGTCAGCTTCGCGAGATTTGCGATAAACACGGCATCATGCTGATAGCAGACGAGGTGCAAGCCGGTTTCGGCCGTACCGGTAAATGGTTCGCGATCGAGCACTCAGGCGTGGTGCCGGACCTTATCACAGTCGCAAAGTCGATGGCCGGGGGCTATCCCTTGGCGGGCGTTATCGGTCGTGCTGATGTGATGGATGCGATGGTCCCCGGTGGTTTGGGTGGCACCTACGGGGGCAATCCCGTTGCCTGCGCCGCTGCGCTTGCTGCAATCACTGCGATCGAAGATGAAGACCTGTTGGCGCGTTCGACAGCGATGGGTGAACACCTCAAGGCACGGTTTGCCGAAATTGGTGCCCGCGCCGCGCCGTATCGCATGTGGGATATTCGCGGGCTAGGTGCTATGGTGGCTGTTGAATTTGTCACTGACTTTGACACCGCGAAACCAGATGCAGATTTCACCAAGCGAGTGATAGCGCATGCGCTAAAGCAAGGCTTGCTTTTGCTTAGCTGCGGGATGCAGGGCAACGCTGTTCGTGTGATGGTACCTCTTACGGCCTCGGACGAGATTGTCGACGAAGGTCTAGCGATCTTCGAAGCGGCTGTTTTGGCTGCTATCGCCGAAGAAACTCGCTAATCTGCTCAATTTCATTCAAGAGCGCAGAGGTACTCTCTGCGCTCTTGGATATGCGGGCTCCTGCTGGCATAAAGTCGTCTGATTTTCCTCCATCTCCTACTTTGCGCGACCGCGCGGTCGTGAATATATCTGTGCTACGGGGCCGGTAACCGCACAAATACGAGGCAGTCCTGGCGCTTTTAACGGACGTTTGCGGGAATTTGTGACGGAGTACGCACCGTCTAAGTTTCAAGGGGTGGACATAAGTCGGAATTGTTTAATTTTATAAACAATGCGGACCTTTTAAAAAACACCCCATGGTTGCATTTTGATTTTTTACTAATAGTTCCATATCCTTAGTAATATGCTTCCCTAGCGTAAACATAAGGTGGGTGAATAAATACAACGGCCCCGGTATCTACACCGCAGCGAGCGAAAGCAGGATCACAGGTCTGATATTTAAAGAGCTACAAGCAAAAACCGCCCTGTGTTTGCGAATAAATTGCCTTGTTTTAACTGGACATATCTGCGTTCCTTCTAGCTATGAGAAAGGGCACTCGCGCGAAAAGCGAGCGCACCATAAATAGAATTGGGAGACTTCAAATGACTATTTTCAAGTCAATCGCTATCGCTTCTGCGCTGGTCGCTGGTACTGCGGCGACAGCACAGGAAAAGTTCATCACCATCGGCACCGGAGGCCAGACGGGGGTGTATTTCGTAGTGGGTCAGTCGATCTGCCGTCTGGTGAACCGTGATAGCGCCAAGACAGGGCTGAAATGTACTGCCCCTTCAACTGGGGGCTCGATCGCCAACATCAACGCCATAAAGGCGGGCGACATGGACATGGGCGTTGCCCAATCTGACTGGCAGTTCCACGCCTATAACGGTACGTCGCAGTTCGAAGGCGATAAGTTCGACAAAGAGCGGGCGGTGTTTTCGGTTCATGCCGAACCCTTCACCGTGATCGCACGCGCAGATGCAGGTATCGAAAGCTTTGATGATCTCAAAGGCAAGCGTGTTAACGTCGGCAACCCTGGCTCTGGTCAACTTGCGACGATGCAGGTGGTTCTGGATGCCAAAGGTTGGTCCATGGATGATTTTGCCTTGGCATCCGAACTGAAGCCCGCAGAACAAGCGGCTGCTTTGGGCGATAACAAGGTCGACGCGATCGTCTATACCGTGGGTCACCCTAACGGATCTATCCAAGAGGCGGTTTCCACCGTTGATGCAAAGCTGGTGCCCGTTCAAGGCGAAGCTATCGACAAGCTAGTCGCAGAAAACCCGTTCTATGCCTATGCGACCATCCCTGGTGGCATGTACAAAGGTACTGACAACGATGTGAAGACATTCGGCGTGAAAGCGACGTTTGTGACTTCTGCCGATGTTGACGATGAGGTCGTTTACGAGGTCGTGAAAGCTGTGTTCGATAACTTTGACCGTTTCAAAAAGCTGCACCCGGCTTTCGAAAACCTCAAAGAAGCAGACATGATCAAAGACGGGCTTTCCGCACCGCTGCATGATGGTGCGGTGAAGTATTACAAAGAACGTGGCTGGATGGAATAATACTACCCGTTACGAAAACAGCGAACGCAAGGTTAGCTTTGCGTTCGCTGATTGCGACAAACAGCGCAATACGACTCTAAAATAATACGCACCTGTTAAAATACGGGGCAGCCGAGGGGATGATAATGCAAGAAAATGATCAATACAAAGCCGCTTCTGTCGAAGCTGAAGCCGCCGGAAGAGGTGGGTTGAGTCAGGCAGAGCTGGATGAACTTGTCGCTTCGTCTGACACAGGTGGCCGATCAACGACGGGTACAGTCGGGGTCTTTTTGGCGCTCGTCGCGCTCTCATGGTCGTTATTTCAGTTATGGATTGCATCCCCGATCCCGTTTGCATTCGGTTGGGGTGTTTTCAACGACACTGAAACCAGATCTATTCACCTCGCCTTTGCCGTTTTTCTTGGGATCACAGCGTTCCCCGCCGCCCACACAAAATGGCAGATGGGGTTGGGTATCGCCGTACCAGTGATGTTGGCCTATCTGTTCATGGTAGGTGCAAAGGATGATACGCCGGTATGGTGGATTCCGCTCATCGCGATTGCAGTTGTGGGGACGGTGGTGTTGGGTTCACCTAAGAACCGCATCCCGATTTGGGAGTGGCTTCTTGCGATCATCGGCGCGGCTTCGGCGCTCTATATTTTCGTCTACTACCGCGAGATTTCCACGCGTGTCGGTGCCCCGACAGTCCAGGATATGGTCGTCTTCGTTATCGGCATTATGATCCTGCTCGAGGCGACACGTCGTTCTCTTGGGCCTGCGTTGACGATCGTGGCATCGCTGTTCCTTATATACAATGTGCTTGGCCCGATGATGCCGGATATTATCGCACATAAGGGCAACTCACTTTCCGAGGTCGTTAACCACCAATGGATCACAACCGAAGGCGTGTTCGGCATCGCATTGGGGGTTTCGACTTCGTTTGTATTCCTGTTCGTCCTGTTTGGTGCATTGCTGGATAAGGCAGGGGCGGGCAATTATTTCATTCAGGTCGCGTTCAGCTTGATGGGCCATATGAAGGGCGGGCCCGCAAAGGCAGCCGTTGTATCGTCAGCCATGACGGGTTTGATTTCGGGGTCATCCATAGCGAATGTAGTAACCACTGGTACGTTTACGATTCCGTTGATGAAAAAAGTCGGGTTCAGTTCCGAGAAGGCGGGCGCAGTCGAAGTCGCATCGTCGGTTAACGGCCAGATCATGCCGCCCGTCATGGGCGCGGCGGCGTTCTTGATGGTGGAATACGTGGGTATTCCCTATTTTGACGTGGTCAAACATGCGTTTTTACCCGCCGTCATCTCCTATATCGCCTTGGTTTACATTGTGCATCTTGAGGCGCTGAAGGCCGGGATGCAGGGTCTGGAACGGCCTTATACGCCCAAACCGATCATCCAGCGTTTGCTGGTATCCGCCTTCATTATTGCCTGCATTTCAGCGCTGAGCTTTGCGGTATATTATGGCATGGGGTGGCTGCGCCCGGCCTTTCCTAATTCCGCAGGTTACATCATCTTTGCCGCGCTGACAGCCGTATACGTTGGCTTGCTTTATATAGGGTCGCGCGAAGAACCTTTGGTGTTGGATGATCCAAACGAACCCGTGACGCGTCTGCCTTTGCCGGGTCCAACGGTACGGTCAGGCCTGCATTTTATCCTGCCTATCGTCGTGCTTGTATGGGCGTTGATGGTGGACCGACTTTCACCCGGTTTATCCGCTTTTTGGGCGACCACATATATGGTGTTCATTCTTCTAACCCAGCGGCCATTGATGGCCATGTTCCGTGGTGAAAGCCGTTTCGTTAACGACATTGTCGCAGGCGCAAAGGATCTGATTGATGGGTTGATCGTCGGGGCGCGCAATATGATCGGCATCGGCATCGCCACGGCGACGGCTGGCATCATTGTGGGGGTCGTCAGTCAAACAGGGGTCGGATCTGCCTTGGCGGATGTGGTCGAAGTCCTGTCGGGCGGAAATATCCTCGCTATTCTGTTCCTGACAGCCATCTTATCACTGATCTTGGGCATGGGGCTGCCGACGACTGCGAACTATATCGTCGTATCAGCGCTGCTGGCACCTGTCATCGTGACGCTTGGGCAGCAAAATGGGCTGATCGTGCCGCTTATCGCTGTTCACCTGTTCGTGTTTTATTTTGGCATCATGGCCGATGTGACACCGCCCGTGGGTTTGGCTAGCTTCGCCGCCGCCGCCGTATCTGGGGGTGATCCGATCAAAACCGGTATCATAGCGTTTTTCTATTCACTGCGCACCGCCGCGCTACCGTTCCTGTTCATCTTCAATACAGAACTGCTGTTAATCGACGTGACGATCGCTCAGGGGATTTTCGTCTTCATTATCGCGACTTTCGCAATGCTGTTGTTTGCTGCGGCCACTCAAGGGTGGTTCTTGGCTAAAAACCGATTTTACGAGACAATTGCATTGCTGTTAATCGCCTTCACGCTATTTCGGCCAGGCTTCTGGATGGACATGGTCTTTCCGCCCTTTGAAGAAGAAGCACCGGCTGCCATCGTTCAGGCGGCTGCTGAAACACCAGCGGGCGAAGACCTGCGCATCAGGGTATCCGGTGTCGGCGATTTTGGGGACCCGATAGAGTTCGTTTCTCTTTTGCCGATTGGCGGCGCGGCCACGGGTGAAGAGCGGCTTGAGGTGGCGGGTATCGTGACGCGCACCGAAGGCGATCGAATGTTCATCGATGATGTGGTCTATGGATCGCCGGCGCAGACCGCAGGACTGGATTGGGATCAGGAAATCCTGCGTGTTCTCAAACCGGTACCAACACCCAGCAAATACTGGATGTTTATTCCAGCATTACTGCTTCTGGCGTTGGTGGTAATGCTGCAACGGGCGCGCAATCAGCGTGGCACTCGTAAAACCGTGACGGCATAACGTAGTCCCGTGTGCACATTACGCATAGAACCCATGCAAGAAGTAGTGGCCTTTCCGTCAAGTCGCCTGTTTAATATTCCCAACGATGGGCGTATGGACGCGTCAACTTGGGCGTACAGAGGGAGCTTTTCCTGTCAGTTCCGCCCTTTTGGACGGAGTGACAAGTTATGACACCTTTTGCGATCGCCGGCGTACAGATGTACGTGAGTGCTTTGGAATCCAATGTCGAGGGAATGATCCAGCGGTTGGATATTCTTATGGCGCGTTTCCCGTGGACCCAAATGGTTCTGTTTTCCGAGCTTACGCCGTTCGGTCCGCTTGACCGCTTTGCGTTGCCGCCGGAAAATGAAACCCTAGAGGTGTTTCAGGCTGCCGCGCGCAAGCACCGCGTCTGGTTGATACCCGGGTCGATGTTCCTGAAAAATCCCGAGGACGGACGGGTGTATAACACCGCCGTCGTGATCAACCCCGAGGGCGAGATAATTCGCCGTTACGCCAAGATGTTCCCGTTCCGGCCCTATGAATCCGGTATCGCCGCCGGGACAGAGTTCTGTGTATTTGATGTGCCTGAAGTTGGGCGGTTCGGCCTGTCGATCTGCTATGATATGTGGTTCCCCGAAACCACGCGTCAGCTCACCAGCCAAGGGGTCGAAGTGTTGTTGACGCCCGTCCTGACCGGTACGACTGACCGCGATGCCGAGCTCGCAATCGCACGCGCAACAGCGGCGCAGTTTCAGTGCTATGTGTTCGCGGTAAACGGTCTAGGTGCTGGGGGAGTGGGAAAATCTTTGGTGGTCGACCCTACTTCGATGGTTTTGCATCAATCTGCGGGCCAGGAAGACATGTTCCCTATCGAGGTGGATCTGTCGATGGTACGCCGACAACGCGAAACCGGGATGAAAGGACTTGGCCAAGTTCTCAAGTCATTCCGAGATCGGTCAACGGACTTTTCGATTTATGATCGGACGAGCGGCACCGACGCTTACCTGAACACTCTGGGGGCGCTCGAGATCCCACATCAAGGGACGCGTGCTGGGTTGCATGTAGACGTTCCGGCCCGACATGTGCCCGATGCCCCAGCCTTTAAAGGCCAAGAGGTCATGCCGGGCTTTGCTCAGGCTCAACCGGCATTTGCGCCCGAACCGCTTCCCAATCCAACGGCAGGTACCGCCGCTATCGAAGAAGCAACGCCTGCACCTGCACCCGCCGTTCCACCTGCGGCTACGCCAAACCCACCCGTAAAGCCCGACATTGTGTCAGGCAGCGGACCGACATCCAGCGGCTAATGCGCTGTTTTCTGGCCTGACCTCGCCTTGGTCAGGCCGCAGAATGCAGCGGTTAACGCCCCTAGCGGAGTACGATTGATGCATTCTATGAACGACTATTCGTCGGCAATTCAGCTTAGATCTGATCGGTGGAGCGCATTGCGCGAGGCTTCAAGCGCACTGACGCGGGACATTACCCCCGAGAAAACCAAGGTGTTGCGCGAACAATGCATGGCTTTGTTCGCCTCACTTTCGTTAATCGAACCCTATTGGGCGTTTCCCGGCATGCCGGCGTTCGAACATCTGCAACGGATGTTGAACCACAACAGCTTTGGGGACATGTCATTTGCGGTAAACCGCATTACCCGCGCACTGACCACTGGCGCGTATCGGCGACGGTCAATTCCGTTGGAACGCGACAGCATCGACCACGATGAACACGACGACGAAGCCATGTTGTCGCCCGAAGCGCGCGCCCTGACCAAGCCCTATTTCGAAGTACTGATCGTCGATGATGTGAACGACCAGCAGGAACGTTGGCTAAAATCTAACGTGACGCGAATGCGCCGCACCGAAGACCCGTTCCATTACGAAGCGGTGGTGGTTAAATCAATCGAAGACGCGTTGATTGCCGTATTGTTCAACCACAATATCCAAGCAATTGTCGTGCGGCCAGGTCTAACGCTGAAATCTAAAATGGATGAAACGATACTCGTCCGCTATCTGGCCCGCGCGGGTGGTCAGGAAGAAATAGACGCACTTCAACCAGAAAACTATGGCCCAGAGCTGTGCCGAATGATCGCCAAGGTGCGCCCCGAGCTGGATGCTTATCTGGTCACCGAACGATCGGTCGAAGATATTGCTGGTCTTGACTTGGGTATTTGCCGCCGTGTCTTTTATAATCAGGAAGATTTCATGGAGCTACACCTGAACATCCTCCGTGGTGTTCAGGCGCGTAACAAGTCGCCGTTCTTTACCGCCCTTGTTGAATATTCCAAACAGCCAACGGGCGTTTTCCACGCCATGCCGATTAGTCGTGGCAAGTCGATCACCCGGTCGCACTGGATTCAGGACATGGGTGCGTTTTACGGGCCGAATATCTTTCTGGCCGAAACATCAGCGACATCGGGTGGGCTAGACAGCTTGCTGGAACCGCACGGCCCGATCAAGGAAGCGCAGGAACTGGCATCTCGGGCGTTCGGGTCCAAGCAGACTTTCTTTGCGACCAATGGCACATCGACCTGTAACAAGATCGTTGTGCAGGCCCTTGTGCGCCCCGGCGACATTGTGTTGGTCGACCGAGATTGCCACAAATCCCATCACTATGGCATGGTGCTGGCCGGAGCACAGGTGTGTTACCTTGATAGCTATCCGCTGAATGAATATTCGATGTATGGTGCAGTGCCCCTGCGCGATATCAAACATCAGCTATTGACGCTCAAAGCCGCGGGCAAGCTGGATCAGGTGCGTATGCTGTTGCTGACCAACTGCACCTTTGATGGCCTTGTTTATAATGTAGAGAGGGTGATGGAGGAGTGCCTCGCAATCAAGCCCGACCTGATCTTCTTGTGGGACGAGGCATGGTTTGCATTTGCCCGATTTAACCCGACCTACCGTCAGCGCACCGGAATGAACGCCGCCAACACCCTGCGCGAAAAATTCAAATCGGTTAAGCATCTGGAAGCCTACGAGAAGCAGCAGAAAACGCTGAAGGATGCAGATGACGAGACGCTGTTAAGCACCCGGCTGATCCCGTCTCCGAAGTCTCGTGTCAGGGTATACACGACGCAATCGACGCATAAAACTCTGACATCCTTGCGTCAGGGGTCGATGATCCACGTCAATGATCAGGATTTTAAGGGCGAGGTCGAACAATCTTTCCACGAAGCGTATATGACGCATACGTCAACATCGCCAAACTATCAGATTATCGCGTCTTTGGATGTTGGGCGGCGACAGGTCGAACTGGAAGGCTTTGAATTTGTTCAGCGCCAGATCGAGGCCGCTTTGTCGATGCGCCGCGCCATAGCGGATCATCCCCTTTTGAACAAATACTTCAAGGTGCTGACTGCCGGTGACATGATTCCCGAAGAATACCGTGAAAGCGGTGTGACCAGCTATTACGATCAGCAACAGGGCTGGACCGATATGTGGGACTGCTGGGAGAATGACCAGTTTGTTCTGGATGCAAGCCGTGTGACTTTGCTGGTGGGTGGCACGGGCTGGGACGGAGACACGTTCAAGACCGATATTTTAATGGATAAATACGGTATCCAGATCAACAAGACCTCGCGCAATACCGTGCTGTTCATGACCAACATCGGCACCACACGGTCGTCGGTTGCCTATCTTATCGAAGTGTTGGTCGAGATCGCAAAGTCACTGGATGACCGTCTGGACGATGCCAGCAAGATGGAGCGTCGGTCATTCGATAACCGCGTCTCGAACCTGATGGAAAACTACCCTCCGCTACCGGATTTCAGCCGTTTTCACGAAGCGTTTAGGAATGACAGCGTCACTTCAGAAGGTGATATCAGAACGGCGTTTTTCCTCGCCTACGACGAAAAGAACACCGATTATCTTGAGCTGAACGGATCGCTGAAAGACGCGATGGATAGTAACCAAACGGTTGTATCGGCCAGCTTTATCATTCCCTATCCGCCCGGCTTTCCAATTCTCGTCCCCGGGCAGGTAGTGAGTCAGGAAATTCTGTCGTTTATGCGCGCTTTGGATGTAAGCGAAATACACGGCTATCGCCCCGACCTGGGGCTGCGCGTTTTTACCGACGCGGCGCTGAAACGGGTGCGCAAGAAAAACCTGTCGTCTTCACCAGAATAAGAAAAGCAAAGGACCCAATATCATGGCAACTACTGTTCTCAGGAATATATCGGAAATTCGCCGCTTCTTTCACCGAAATGACGACCCCGTTTACTTTATCTCGGCCACAAACTTTAACCTACTGGGCCTCGATGAGTGGGTGAAAAACTTTAAATATATCTGCTATATCGACTGTTACGGCGGCAAGCACCCGAACGTATTTTGCCCGTCCGAACAGCCGCATGCAGAATTCCAGTCCATCGAAGACATCAACAATTATCTGCTGCAGCACAAAGAGGTTATCGACTTTATCAAGCGGCGCGGTGGCAAGCCCAAGTTCGTGTTCCTGATGTTCGACGAAGAAACCGAACGCCTGTCAAAAGAATTGGGGGCCGATGTGTGGTTCCCGAAGGCCAAGTTGCGTCAGAAGATGGATAACAAGATCGAAACCGTGCGTATCGGCAACAAGGCGGGCGTGCCGTCGGTGCCGAACGTGCTGGCCGAAGTTAAAGATTACGAAGACCTCAGGAAAACTTGCGAAGCAGCCGGGATCGGTCATGATCTGGTGCTGCAATCCGCCTTTGGCGACAGCGGCCATACGACGTTCTTTATCAAGTCCGAAGCTGATTTCCGTCGTCATGAATCCGAAATCGTCGGAGAGGGCGAGATTAAGATCATGAAACGGATCGACTGTCGCGGCTCTGCAATCGAGGCTTGCGCCACCAAGGAAGGCACAATTGTCGGGCCGCTGATGACTGAACTGGTGGGCTTCAAGGACCTGACACCTTATCGCGGCGGATGGTGCGGTAACGAAATCCTGTCCACCGCCTTTCCGCCCAAGGTCCGCCAGAAGGCGCGCGAGCTGACGTATAAATTTGGCGAACAGCTGCGCAAGGAAGGGTATCGTGGTTATTTCGAGCTCGATTTCCTGATCGACAAGAAGACCGGCGACATCTGGTTGGGGGAACTAAACCCGCGCATTACCGGGGCGTCGTCGATGACCAACCATGCGGCATTTGCTCACGCAGATGCGCCGCTGTTCCTGTTCCACCTGCTTGAATTCAGCAAGAAAAAATTCGACCTGAACGTGGAAGAGCTGAACAACAGATGGGCTGACCCCGAGATGATCGACGGCTGGTCGCAAATGGTCATTAAGCACACCGATGACAGCGTCGATATCTGTACCGAGGCACCTGAAACAGGCATCTACAAGATGCTCGAGGATGGTCGCGTGGTCTTTGACCGCTTTGATTATCACCGCCGCGCTGTTGAATCCGAGAACGAGGCGTTTTTCCTGCGCATCCTACAACCGGGTGACTATCGCTATGAAGGGGCCGATATCGGTATTCTTGTGACCCGTGGCAGGTCAATGACCAAATCTTTCCAGTTGAATGAGCGGGCGAAAAAGTGGATTCACGGAATCAAGAGGTCGGTCAACGGACGTCCTTTGCCCGTTGCCGAAGCTGGTCCAGCCTTTTCTGACCCGGCGTTTAAAATCCTGTAAGCACCGAAAGGGCAGCTCATGCTGTGGCGTGCCATTTCAGAAGAACTGCCCGGTCCCAAATGGGCCGGGCTTTTCGCCGAATATTGGCCTCACTACCGTAAATGGTGGTTGAAAGAGGGCGAATCCGCACGCCCGACCTTTGCCGAATGCCGCCGGGCGCTAAAGACCCATATGCCCGAGATCGTACCGTTATACGAAGAGCTGTGTGAGCAGGCTGGCGGCGGCGACCATGCTGCAAGGTTTCTAAGCTTTTATTGTCCTCCGCCATATTTATCAGGATGCAGTCAGGCGATCTGGGGCGGTAAAGAGCCGGTCATGGTGCGGAACTATGACTATAACACCAGCGCGTTTGATAGCTTGCTGTTGCATACGGCCTGGCAGGGTCGCAAGGTGATGGGCACGTCGGACGGGTTATTCGGACTGGTGGACGGAGTAAACGATGCAGGTTTGTCTATCTCGCTGACCTTCGGGGGGCGGCGGGTCGTGGGTATCGGCTTTGGCGTTCCGTTGATCCTGCGTTATGTATTGCAAACCTGCGAAACCACCGAACAGGCAGGCGCGGTGTTGGCGCGTATGCCAACCCACATGAGCTATAATGTCACTGTGCTGGACCGTAAGCGCAAATATCTGACCGCGTTGATGGCACCTGACCGTCCGGCGATCATCACCAATGCCTCTGTTGCGACGAATCATCAGGAAAATGTTGAATGGATCAGTCACGCGCGGTTTACAGCCACCGTCGAGCGTGAGCGTTATTTGTTGCAGCGGCTTCGTTTTCATCGTGACCCAGAAGAGAAATTCATCAGCGCCTTTCTCAAGCCGCCGCTATACTCTCATGCGTTCAACGCGGGTTTCGGTACGCTTTACACCGCTGTATATCGCCCACGAAAACGGCAGATGGAGCTGCGGTGGCCGGGTACCGTATGGCCGCAGCGACTGGATGCGTTCGACGAAGGGTCGCGCAATGTGCAGCTTCCCGGAGCCGCCTGACAGCACACATGCCACGCGCGAGCGAAAATGCGCAGTTTTTCGTTGAAATCAACGGTTACGTGACCGTTTCAGGGAAAGAAAGCGATACACAGTGCTGCATCCATAATTTATGCTGTGCGTATGAAAGACACCGTTGATCACGAATTGGATATTCCGTTGACAGATCTTATTGTCTGTCCTCAGTGTGATGCTGCATATCACTTACAGGTGCCCGAAGTCGGTGAGAAAGCAGTTTGTCAGCGATGTAACACTGTGCTGATCGCTCCACGGCGCAAAGCTGGGTTGCAGATCATAGCGCTAGCCCTTGGCATCTTTATCCTGCTTATCGGTGCGACATTCTTTCCTTTTCTAGACATTGATGCCGCGGGTAATAAAAATTCGGTCTCTATCGTAGACGCGGCTTTGGCCTTTGCGAATGGGCCGTTGATTATGTTGGCCTTGGTCACGGCAGCGCTGATCATTCTGATCCCTTTAGCGCGTGTCATGCTAACATTATATGTGCTGGTACCTATCGTGCTGGATATGCCGCCGGCGCGGCATGCGATGCAGGCATTCCGCTTATCAGAAGCTTTGCGGCCATGGTCTATGGCCGAAATATTCGTGTTGGGATGCGCAGTCGCTTTGGTAAAGGTTGCCGATCTCGCTACTGTGGGTTTTGGTCCGGCTTTCTGGATGTTTAGTGCGCTGGTTGTTCTTATAGTGGCGCAAGAAAGCTTTATGTGTAAATGGTCGGTATGGAATTCGATGGAGCACCCCAAAAAATCCTGAGTGCGCGTGAAATGGGTATAGTTGCCTGTACCCGGTGCACAAAGGCCTGGCCTTTGGGCACACCCGTCTGTGGGAGATGCGGGCACAAGATGCTGTCGCGCGATTTCCAAAGCTTACAAAAGGTCTGGGCATTTTGGCTGGTGGGCCTGATGTGTTATATCCCGGCCAATACTTACCCCATGCTCAAGACCAAGACGCTTTTTCAGGTCGAAGAGAGTACGATTATCGGTGGTGCGGTAGAGCTGGCACAACACGGTGCCTATGGTGTCTCACTTATCATTCTGGTGGCCTCCGTAGTAATTCCGCTCGCTAAGTTCTGGGCCATTGCCTATTTGGCGATCAGCGTGAAAACCCGGCTCCCCGCTGGGAACCATTCACGTCAGGTGATGTACGAAATCGTTGAATACATCGGCCGGTGGTCAATGATTGATATCTTTGTGGTTGCGATTTTATCTTCACTGGTGCAACTCAAGACTCTGGCGACAATCAACCCTGGCCCTGCGAGTATGTTTTTCGCCTTGTCTGTCATATTTACCATGCTTTCTGCGCAGGCGTTTGATTCCCGCTTGATCTGGGACCAAGAAGCCAAGGATAGGGGACCCCAACAAGATGTCTGAAACACCGCCCGACGTGCAGGTCAAATCTGCGCGCAAGATTTTTTTGAGCGGCGCGTCCATCGTTTGGGTTATTCCGCTGTTGGCGTTGGTCGTTGCCTTGGGCGTGGCTTGGAACAGTTATAATGCGCGGGGACCCGAGATTTATGTCGAATTCGACAAAGGCGCGGGTATTAAGGCTGGTGAAACGGAACTGCGTTATCGCGATGTAACAGTCGGTCGGGTTGAATCTGTCGGTTTTACCGAAGATCTGAGTAAGGTTCTGGCGACCATACGTGTGAGCAAGAGCGTAGCGCCGTATATTGATAATAGTGCAGCTTTCTGGGTGGTCCAGCCAGAGGTCTCGGCCCGTGGTATCAGCGGGTTGGGCACGGTTTTAAGCGGTGTCTATATCGAAGGCTCCTGGAGCGAAACGCCGGGCCCTTTTGCAAACCGGTTTTCAGGATCGAGTTCAGCTCCGTTGATCCGAGCCGGTGAATCCGGCTTGCAGATTGCTTTTCGAACCGTGGGAAACGGGCAGCTCACGGATAATGCCCCGATCTTGTACCGGGGTATCGAAGTCGGTCGATTGGGCAAAGCCGAGATTGCCCCGAAGGGTAATTTTGCGATCGTCGAAGCGTTGATTTACGAAGAACATCGCAACTTGATAAACACTTCGACCCGTTTCTGGGACAGTTCAGGCTTTAGCGTCACCATCGGACCAGCCGGGGCTGAAATTGACTTTCAATCCCTCGCGACGGTGATCGGCGGCGGGGTTACGTTTGACACATTCGTATCAGGTGGTAATCGCGTCCAGGACGGAACCGTATTCGAGGTTTTCGCTACCAAGGAGGACGCGCGCTCTTCGGTTTTCAGCGCTTCCGAAGTCGACCCGTTGAAGCTTAGCGTCGTTTTTGATGACAATGTATCCGGGTTGGCGGTCGGGGCTCCGGTTGAGCTGAGCGGATTGAATATCGGCGAGGTAGAATCCCTGTCGGGTATTGTCGACTATAACCAGTTTGGCGACAGCCGAGTGCGCCTGAACGTCACACTTTCGATCCAACCTGCACGCCTGGGCCTGCCAGGCGATGTGTCCGCCGCCAGCGCTCTTCGGTTTCTTGAAGACCGTGTGTTGAATGGCCTGCGTGCACGACTAGCCTCGGCGAGCTTGCTTACTGGTGGTTTGAAGGTCGAATTCGTGGTGGTCGAAGACGCTCCTTCAGCGCGGTTGGTAGAAGCGGGGGACAATTTTCCCGTTATGCCGACAACTGCCAACGAAACCTCAGATGCCGCGGCGACAGTCGAAGGGGTGTTTACCCGTATCAACAACCTCCCCATCGAGGAACTTCTCAATAGCGCCATCGGTCTCATGAACTCAGCGCAAGCGCTCATTGGTAGCGACGATCTTCAGCAGACGCCGCGCGATGTTCGCACATTGATTAACGAAGTAACCGGGCTAGTCGCTTCCGACTCGGTTCAAAATATCCCGGTTTCGCTGAACGCGACCTTATCGCGTGTCGAAATGCTGGTAGCCACGCTTGAGCAAGAACAAATGGCAAAGCGGCTGTTGGATGCCGTAGATTCGGTTTCTGTCGCCGCCCAGTCTTTCACCTCGTCCACCGAAGGCGTCCCGGATTTGATTTTGGAAATTCAAGCGGTTGCTGAAAAGGCCAGTCAGCTTGAACTGCAACAACTTGTTGATGAACTCACTGCTTTAACCAAGTCGGCAGATCAGGTAATCGGTACACCTGATGCGGTGGCCCTGCCGGGATCCCTGAAAAGCGCGCTGGACGAACTAAACTATACGCTTCAGGCACTACGCGAAGGTGGCGCAGTCGAGAACGTGAACCAAACGTTGGCTTCTGCCCGAAACGCTGCCGATAATATAGCCGTATCTGTTCAGGATCTGCCGCAGATCGTTAGCCGCCTATCTGCCTTGTTCTCACAGGCGAGCCGGACAATCGAAGGCTATGATAAGGGCGACGAGATCAGCCGTACCGCACAAGAAACCATGCGTGATATCCAAAAAGCTGCCGATGCACTTGCATCTTTAGCTCGCACCATTGAACGTAATCCTAATTCGCTCTTGCTGGGACGATAGAAAATGAACGTTGTTAAGAATATACTAGGTTTAGGGCTTTTGCTGGCGTTGACAGCGTGTGGAACCGCAGACCGTTTTGCGGTGGATACGCCTCAGGTCACTGAAAAGATCAATATAGGATTTTCTGCGGTTGAAGTGCGCGATGTGTCGCTTCCTACCTACGCGGCAGATGAGGAGATCCATATTCTCAAAAATAATGGAACGATGACCAGTTCAGCCGATCAGCTATGGGCTGACTCTCCTGAACGTGCGGTCGCGCTTGAGTTGAGCGAAAATTTGTCACGCCTTACAAGTCGGCGGATCGCCTCGGAGCCGTGGCCATTCGAGGCATATCCAGATGCACGTCTCGAGGTAAGATTCAGTAAGTTAATTGCGTCTGAAGCCGGGCAATTCAGGGCGTCGGGTCAATATTTTGTTGCGGTTTTGAACGGCACACAAGAACGGTCTGGCCTGTTTGACTTATCGGTCCCGTTCGACCCTAAGGGCGGTGCAGCTAGTATTGCTGTGGCTAGAGGTCAGCTAATACTTGATTTAGCAAGCTTTATTGCGCTCAATGGGTTAAAATAGATAAACAAAGCTCAAAACGTTTAGCTTAAAGCAAAATAAAGAGCCTTCGAGTAAAAAAATTTCACTTTGGGATTTGGAAAAGCCAACTGCTGACTGGAAGATAATCATCTTTTGATTCAGTTTGCTCCGGTTGATTTTCTTGACCGGTGCTTGCACAGATTTGTGCAAGCTTGGTGCCGATCTCGATTGCACAGTTTCATAGCCTTAGTTTGGCAACGATTAGCGGACCACTATAAAATGATGAATCAGAGCCAGCAGAACTTCTCTCATGCGCATGCAGACGAGGACGACACCATAGACGTTGGCGCATTGATAGGGAGCCTCTGGCGGGGGAAATGGCTCATTGCCCTTGTCACGCTCGTTTTGATGCTATTGGCCGGCTATTATGCCTATGGTGTTGCAGTACCCAAGTACCGATCCACTTCGGTTGTCATTTTAGACACGAAAGAGGACAGCGTTGTCGATCTGAAGGCAGTTGTAGGCGGCTTTTCTGGGGATTCAACGGAAGTAAATACCGAGGTCGAAGTTCTTCGGTCGCGCGGCTTGGCAGGCAAGGTGGTGGACCGTCTGAACCTGATAAATGATCCAGAGTTTAATGGTGCCCTACAGGAACCTTCACTCATCGGGATTACGATAGCTCGTATCCGCGCTATATTGAGCTTTGGCCAGAAGCCCGGCACTGCGCTCGACCCTGAATTGGAAAAAAACCGGCTCAAAGACGGTGTGGTTGCCGCGTTGTTGGATAGGGTGTCCGTCTCAAATATCCGTCAAAGCCTTGTTTTCAACATCACGGTGGAAACTGAATCACCTACGAAGTCAGCATTGATCGCGAACACGATTGCCGAAATCTATATACTTAATCAAATTGAAGTGAAATTCGAAGCAACTGAAAAGGCAACCGCTTGGTTAAGCAACCGGGTGTCCGAACTTCAGATTGAATTGGAAACCGCAGAAAAGAAAGTTTCGGATTTTACGGCTCAGACACAACTGGTGTCTATTGAGGGGCTTCAGGCATTGGAACGGCAGATCAAGGAGCTGCGTTACCGTATCGACGGAGCGGCAACAGCACAGGCAGAGACCGAAACACGTCTAGACAACCTTAAATCCGCAGCGACACCTGAGAAAAAGCTAGAGATCGCCCAAGACCCAACACTTGTCCGGATTGCGAGCGGTGGATTGGATTCCCAAGGGGAGCGCGACAGCTTTGATGCGCGTTATGAGGCTATCGTCGCACGAGTCCAGGCCGAGTTGATCCGAGCAAACCAACAATTGGCTGCATTAAAGGCTTCTGAAACCGAATTAGCTAACCAAATTTCCCATCAAGGTGAAGATCTGATTGCGTTGCAACAGCTTACACGGGAGTCAGAAGCGACGCGTTTGCTATATGAATATTTTTTGACACGCTTAAAGGAGACCTCGGCGCAGGAGGGCATCCAAAAAGCAGATAGCCGATTGCTGTCAAATTCGGTTGTGCCAGAGCACGCGAGCGCTCCCAAGAAAGCGCAAATTTTGTCTCTTGCCATGATTTTAGGCGCGATGATCGGTTCGGGTTTAGTTCTCTTACGCGAATTCCGTACCAGTACCTTCCGCACTGCTACCGATCTTGAACAGCATACTGGCTATACTGTTATCGGACAAATTCCGAAGATCCCGGCGCGCCACCGCATGGATACGCTAACGTACCTTTCCGAAAAGCCGACGTCTGCGGCAGCGGAATCAATTCGAAACCTGCGAACCTCGTTGATGTTGTCCAATCTCGATAAGAAACCGCAAGTTATTGTTTCGACATCTTCCATCCCGGGTGAAGGTAAGACTACCGTTTCGCTTTCTCTTGCAAAATTTCTATCCGGATTGGGGAAATCAGTTCTTTTGATCGAAGGCGATATCCGCCGTCGGACGCTGAACGAATACTTTCCCAGCCTACCTCGTACCGGTATCGCATCTGTATTGAATGGCGACGTAAAATTTGCCAATGCCATTCACCGTCCGGCAGGATTTGAAGCTGATGTTCTGGCTGGTGAAAAGACCACGGTAAACGCCGCTGACATCTTTTCTTCGGATACGTTCAAGTCCTTCATTAAAGAAATGCGTAGCAAATATGATTTCATCATAATAGATACACCTCCGGTATTGGTGGTCCCCGATGCCCGCATTATTGCTGAATGCGCAGATGCTATTCTTTTCTCGGTGAAGTGGGACAGTACCAGTAAGTCGCTGGTCGAAGAATCGATGCGGTTCTTCCACAATTCAAACCAGCGTATTACCGGTTTGGTCCTTAGCCAGATCGATGAGAAGGGAATGAAACGCTATGGATATGGCGGCGATTCAGGTGCCTATGCCGCATATGGAAAAGGCTATTACGACAACTAAGTCGGTCGCCAGTGTCGACAAGGGTGCCTAAAAATTGCCTTAAACTTTCCCCTGCAGGAACATAACGGTGCCGCTGTCTTCGCTGATCCTCATCTGGAATCAATCCGAGTGGGGTCATCCAAATGGCGTATATCAAAGAAACAGTAACGGCGGTCGGCACGCTAGCCTGTGCGCTAGCAATCGGGTATGTTATGCAAAGCTCCGAAGCCGCAAGTGAGCTTTATGGAAACGCAAAATCCGATCGAGCTTTACGTTCGCTTGACGCCGAAACCTCTATGCTCGTTGTAAAGGATATAACGCTGACGTCGGCAGAGTTTACGGAACCGGATGAGCCTATGTCGGTTGATAACTCGAATAAAGCCACTGTTGAAACCGCCGCCAGTGTCCCCGCGCAAGCTTCAAAGGAAACCGGGTCGGCTATTCCCGAAATCGACGCAGCAGCCTGCGAGATTTCGGCAAAGGCGAGGCCTATGGCAGCCGCGATGGTACACCTCACGCTGACGGCCCCGTGCCTCCCGAATGAACGTGTGACAGTGCATCATAATGGAATGATCTTTACGCAAACCACCTCGAAAACCGGCACCCTGAGCGTTGATGCGCCTGCGTTGGCGAAGACCGCAGTTTTCGTGTTTGCTTTCAGCAATGGGGATGGTGCGGTCGCGCAGGCCAAAGTTGAGGATCTTGAAGATTTTGGGCGTGTCGTGTTGCAATGGAAAGGTGACACAGGATTCCAGATTCATGCGTTGGAATTCGGTTCAGATTATAATGGGTCAGGCCATGTCTGGAGCGGCCAACCACGAAGCATGGCTTCGGCCATAACAGGCGAGGGTGGTTTTATCACCATGAACGGCGATCTAGATGCCGTCGAACCGCTGGTTGCAGAAGTCTATACATTCCCGGCAGATATGAAAAGTCGTGATGGTGGCGTGACGCTCACGGTCGAGGCCGAAGTAATTCAAGCCAATTGTGGCACCGAAATAGAAGCCAAGTCGTTCGAATTACGAGGCGACGATCAGCTAGTGACCCAAGATTTGTCGCTCGCTGTGCCCGATTGTAACGCTTTGGGTAGCTTTCTTGTGTTGAATAATCTGCTCCAAGACATGAAGGTTGCTAGCAACTAAAGCAACGCTTGGGGTCCTATGATCACGCATATACGTGTGGCGGTTTACGCCGCACTTTTACTTGTTATGGGTACGCTGACCGTGGCTGCCCAAGATATCGCGCTGTCCTCGCGAGATGGAAAAATTGAACTTAGCGGCACCTTGTTAGGGTTTGATGGCGAATTCTATAGGGTTGCTACGGAATATGGTGAACTGACCATTGATAGCTCTGGAGTTCAATGTGCGGGTCCCGGTTGCCCCAACCTCGATAACTTTGTGGCTGAGCTTCTGTTATCCGGATCGGCGACGATGGGCAGGGTTTTGATGCCTGCGCTCATAGACGCTTTTGCGGCTAGAAATGGCTATCGTGCTGTCAAGGATGACGAGACCGAAAACCGTTTCACCTATCGCCTTGAAGATGAAAAAACCGGCCAAACCGTCGCACGTTTCCTTTTCTCGGCAAGCAACGCAGACGAAGGTTTTGCGGATTTGCTGGCTGACGAAGCCGATATAGTGATGTCACTTCGTGAAATGCGCCCGCAAGAACGCCTTTTGGCGCGCGAAGCTGGATTGGGGGATATGAAAGGAACCAACCGAAGCCGCGTTTTGGCATTAGATGCCGTGGTTCCGGTGGTATCGGTTTCTAACCCGATCCGCAGCATTTCTCCGCTTATGCTGGCGCAGGTATTTTCGGGACAGATATCAAACTGGAAAACTCTTGGCGGCCCCGACGCCCCAATTGACCTGCATTTACCCGACGATAGCAGCGGTCTCGCGCAAGCTATTTATGATCAGGTCATGCGCCCTGCGCGAGTGGATTTTGCGCAGAGCATTACCCGCCATAACGATCTCGCAGAGCTGGCGGCAGCGGTCGAGAAAGACAGTTTGTCTATTGGCGTCACCAGCTACGCAGAACAACAAAACACCGCCATTCTGACGTTGTCTGGCAGTTGTGGTTTTTCATTGGATGTATCGCGTCTGTCTATCAAGACGGAAGATTACCCTCTTACCGCACCGATGTTTCTATATTTTCCCGCCCGGCGCCTGCCCCAGATCGCCCGCGAGTTCCTTTCGTTTACACGTAGTCCGAACGCTCAATTGGTCATCCGGAGGGCCGGTTTTGTCGATCAGACGGCCGAGGAAATAGCTGTCGAAGAACAAGGGAATAGATTTGCCAATGCGATAACCGTGGCCGGGCCGGAAATTTCTTTGGATGAGCTTCAAAAGATGACGGCGACGCTGACACCGATGGCACGTTTGACCACTTCGTTTCGCTTTGAAGCTGGATCTGTTCGGCTGGACGCGCAATCACGGTCTAATGTGCAGCAATTGGCTCGCGCGTTGGAAATTGGACAATATGATACCCGTCGACTTTTATTTGTCGGTTTCAGTGATGGAAAAGGGGCTGCGTTTGCCAATCGCGAAATTGCCCTGCGCAGAGCGGAAGCTGTACGCCAGGCCGTAATCACCGCCGCCATTACGGTCAATCTTGATCGGGTCGTCTTGGACATCGATGCGTTCGGAGAGGCGATGCCTATGGCCTGCGACGATAGCGCTTGGGGCAGGCAGGCCAACCGCAGGGTGGAAGTCTGGGTGCGCTAGAGACTATCGAAACTGCGGCGGATCATATTTGAGCAGGACAGGTACGACCAGTTCTTCCTCGTCAATTAGATGACGGTTTAACATGGGTCGAAAGGCGTTCAGCCGATCTTTCATCGTCGCTGCCGCATCCAAGAACCCCGCCATTGCCCCGTTAAGGTGCAACACGCCATTGGCGGCGTCGGCAAGGCCCGAAAGTATTCCGTCAAGATGCTGATGATCCTTATCGAGTATTTCAAAACCAGCGGCTGTGCGTTGATCAAGTAAGGCCATTGTCGGAAAGTAATGCATATCTTCGATTTGATGATGACCGTGCAACTCGTTGATAAGCCTTCCACCCAATTGGTTAAGCTTGCGCTTATAAATCTCGGGGTCCTGATTTCCGTCAAGCGCGCTTTCGGTATCTTTATCAAGATGATCAAGAAGTTGCCGAAACATCATGTGACGATCCAACCAGAACCTTATCAATTGGCTATAAGCAGGGTTCTCTTCCCACCCATGGCGTGGATAAACGTCGACCAGTGTGCGCAGGGCATCGGGTAGCCCCTTGCGTTCAGTCAAGGAAAGGGGGGCCGATTTCATCGGGGTGTTCATGCTGCATAAATAGCAGTTTAGCAGATCATGGTATATCCGACAAATTTGAACACGTTTCCTGCATTTATAGGTACCCTTCGGCGCGAAAGCTCAGTTCGCGGGATTTCCCGATGATAAGGTGGTCATGCAGCGCGAGTCCAAGCGCATTACAGGCGTTAAGAACCTGTTGTGTCATCTCGATATCAGTCTGGGACGGGGTCGGATCGCCTGACGGGTGATTATGAACGAGAATCAATGCGCTTGCATTCAGTTCCAACGCACGCTTTGCGACCTCACGTGGGTAAACCGGGACATGATCAACAGTGCCTTTGCCCTGCTCTTCATCAGCTATGATGACATTCTTACGGTCAAGGTAGAGAACGCGGAACTGTTCGGTTTCCCTATGTGCCATGGTCGTATGGCAATAATCAAGCAATGCATCCCAGCTTGATACGACATGCGTGCGCATCATCTTTGAACGGGCCATGCGGTGGGCAGCGGCTTCGATAATCTTGAGCTCTGTTACTACTGTGTCACCGACACCCGAAATGCTGCGTAAACGGGGTGAGGCTGCTGATATGACACGGTTGAAGTCGCCGAATTCATCCATCAAGACGCGGGCAAGCGGTTTTACGTCGCGACGTGGTATGGCACGGAATAAAACCAGTTCAAGCAGTTCGTAATCCGGCACTGCCGTAGCGCCCCCTTGCATGAAACGCGTACGAAGCCGCTGTCGATGGTCAACGATATAGGACGGTTGCTTGCCCACCACGGGGGCTGTTTGCACGGGTTCGTCGCTCAAAAACGGTAACATCGGGTCAGCGAATTGAGAAGGTTTGGATGCCATCTGCTGACTGTGCGCGAAACAAGTTATGAGTGGGTTAATCTGATAACATGGACCCGAAAAAAAATGGGGCGAGACGGATGCCTCACCCCATTTTATCAGCTTTTCATTGAATCCCAAAAGGATTTAACCGAAGAGAAAAAGCTGCTGGATTCAGGGTTGTTGTTCGAAGATTCCTTTTCGAACTCCCGCAGCAGCTCTTTTTGGCGACCGGTCAGATTTACTGGCGTTTCAACAGCCAATTCGATGATCATGTCCCCAGTGCCGCCGCCTCTTAGTGGCGGCATCCCTTTGCTCCGCAAGCGCATTTGACGGCCTGACTGGCTGCCGGCCGGAATTTGCACCCGGCCGCGACCCCCATCAATAGTGGGCACCTCAATGCTGCCACCAAGAGCTGCGGTGCTCATGGAAACGGGCACGCGGCAGAACAGATTTGAACCGTCACGCTCGAACAGGTCATGTTCCTGCACTTCGATAAAGATATACAAGTCACCCGCAGGCCCCCCCCGCATGCCTGCTTCGCCTTCGCCCGCCAAGCGAATGCGTGTGCCGGTTTCAACGCCTGCGGGTATGTTCACTGACAGCGCCCGGTCTTTATCGACACGTCCAGCACCCCGGCAAACCTTGCAGGGGTTCTTGATGATCTGCCCCATGCCCGAACAGGTCGGGCACGTCCGTTCAACGGTAAAGAAACCCTGCTGCGCACGGACTTTACCCATCCCTGAACAGGTAGGACAGGTCGTCGGTTCAGCACCGCCTTCGGCACCCGACCCACTACACGATTCGCACGCAACGGACGTCGGAACGTTGATGGATTTCTGCATGCCCTTAAAGGCATCTTCGAGCGTAATGCCCAAATTATACCGCAGATCGGCACCTCGCGCGGCGCGGCGTCCACCGCCACCTCCGCGTTGATTACCCATGAAGTCACCGAACAGGTCGTCAAACACATCCGAGAAAGCGGATGAAAAATCGCCATGCCCGCCGGCACCAGGGCGTTGACCACCACCCATACCACCTTCGAAAGCCGCATGGCCGTAACGGTCATAGGCAGCTTTTTTGTCAGGGCTTTTCAGTACTTCGTAAGCCTCGTTCGCTTCTTTGAACTGGGCCTCGGCATTTGGGTTGTCGGCATTGCGGTCGGGGTGCAATTCCTTAGCTTTGGTACGATAGCCTTTTTTAATATCATCGGCGGATGCACCTTTGGGTACACCGAGAATTTCGTAATAGTCACGTTTGGCCATAGATTAGCTCCTACGCTGGAACGTGATAGGCCGGCCCGGCAAGCAAGCGGACCGGCCTATCAAGGGTTCCATGGGCGTGCTTAAGCGCGCTTGTTATCGTCTAGATCTTCAAAGTCGGCATCAACAATGTCGTCGTCGCCATGGGGCGCATCTGCGGCCTGAGCTACATCTTCATTGTCGTCCTGAGCTGCCTTGTAGATGGCTTCACCCAGTTTCATCGCCGATTCCGTGACGTTTTGAATGCCCGACTTGATCTTTTCGACGTTATCGGTCGCCAGTTCATCATTCAACGCGGCAATAGCCAATTCGATCGCTTCGACAGTGGTTGGATCAACCTTATCAGCGTGCTCTTCCAGCGACTTTTCGGTCGAGTGGATCAGCGACTCCGCCTGGTTCTTTGCTTCGATCAGTCCACGGCGTTCCTTGTCGGATTCCGCATTCTCTTCAGCATCCTTGACCATCTTTTCGATGTCAGCATCGGACAAACCGCCCGAAGCTTGGATCGTGATCTTTTGTTCCTTGCCTGTGCCTTTGTCCAACGCGCCAACGGCAACGATACCGTTTGCGTCAATGTCGAAAGTGACTTCGATCTGGGGCATACCGCGTGGTGCGGGTGGAATGCTTTCCAGATTGAACGCACCAAGGATCTTGTTGTCTGCCGCCATCTCGCGCTCACCCTGGAAAACCCGGATGGTTACAGCGTTCTGGTTGTCTTCGGCAGTCGAGAAGACCTGAGACTTCTTGGTAGGGATCGTTGTGTTGCGGTCGATCAGACGGGTGAAAACACCGCCCAATGTTTCGATACCCAAGCTCAGCGGCGTCACGTCAAGCAGAACAACGTCTTTGACGTCACCCTGAAGAACACCGGCCTGAATGGCGGCACCCAAAGCAACAACCTCGTCCGGGTTCACACCCTTGTGCGGCTCTTTACCAAAGAACTTGGTCACTTCTTCGATTACGCGTGGCATGCGTGTCATACCACCAACCAGAACGACTTCGTCGATCTCGGAAGCAGAAACACCGGCATCTTTCAACGCAGCGGCACAAGGCTTGAGCGAGGCTTTGATCAGGTCACCAACCAACTGCTCCAGCTTGGAGCGGGTCAATTTCATAACCATGTGCAATGGCGAACCATCTTTGCCCATAGAAATAAACGGCTGGTTGATCTCTGTCTGGTTTGCACTCGACAGTTCGATCTTGGCCTTTTCCGCAGCTTCCTTCAGGCGCTGAAGCGCCATCTTGTCTTGCTTTAGATCGACACCGTTGGTCTTTTTGAACTCATCCGCAAGGTAGTTCACCAAACGCATGTCAAAGTCTTCACCGCCAAGGAACGTATCACCGTTGGTGGATTTCACTTCGAACAGACCATCGTCAATCTCAAGGATTGTGACGTCGAATGTACCGCCACCAAGGTCATAGACCGCGATGGTTTGGGTTTCTTTCTTGTCCAGACCGTAGGCCAAGGCAGCAGCAGTGGGTTCGTTGATGATCCGCAGCACTTCAAGGCCGGCAATCTTGCCCGCATCTTTGGTGGCCTGACGCTGGGCGTCGTTGAAATAAGCAGGAACCGTGATAACCGCTTGGGTGACTTCTTCACCCAAATATGATTCCGCTGTTTCCTTCATCTTACCAAGGATGAACGCAGAGATTTGCGAAGGAGAGTATTTCTCGCCTCTTGCTTCAACCCATGCGTCGCCATTGCCGCCATCAATGACATTGAATGGCAGGTTCTTCTTGTCCTTGGCCAGATCAGGGTCATCATCGCGACGACCGATCAGGCGCTTCACACCGAAAATGGTGTTGTCAGCGTTTGTGACAGCTTGCCGTTTGGCGGGCTGACCAACCAAGCGTTCGTCATCTGTGAATGCAACGATGGAAGGAGTAGTACGTGCACCTTCGGCGTTTTCAATAACCCGCGGCTGGCTACCATCCATGATGGCGACACAGCTATTTGTAGTTCCTAAGTCGATACCAATTACTTTGGCCATGCTTTGATCCCTCATTTACTCAAGGCGATTACACGAAGCGCAGGCCCGTTACGGCACCCTTGCTCCGATCTTTTTCACCAAAGGCTGGATACCCTCGGCGGTTCTGGGCGTATATAAGGAGCAGATATGGACCCTGCAACCGTTGCATGAGAAAGGAATTGGGAAATCTACAAGGATTTTTCACGAAAGCAGTCATGAAAGGCGCTCAAATGACGATATTAGACTTGCGCGGCTTCGAAATTCACAAAAACCACCTTGATGCAGCCGCGCAGGGTAAATTGTTGAACGCTGTCAGGGCTGTTGTAAAGGTGGCACCTTTTTTTCGCCCTGTCACGCCACGAGGGCAAAAAATGTCGGTGCGAATGACATCGGCCGGGAAATATGGCTGGCTTTCGGATGAAAAGGGCTATCGTTATGCCGACCGTCATCCTGACGGATCAGCGTGGCCAGTGATTCCTGACGAGGCGCTAGCCATATGGGACACGCTGACGGGCTTGGAGAAGCGCCCGGAATGTTGCTTGATCAATTATTACGGACCGGACGCCAAAATGGGCCTGCATCAAGATAAGGACGAGGCCGATTTTCGTTGGCCGGTGGTATCGGTATCGCTAGGAGATGAGGGCCTTTTTCGCATCGGAGGGCAAAAACGCGGCGGCAAAACCGATAGTATATGGCTCCAGTCGGGTGATGTCGTGGTCATGGGTGGGGAGGCGCGTTTGAATTATCACGGCATTGATCGGATCAGGGCAGGGTCATCCACGTTGTTACCTAAAGGCGGGCGAATAAACCTGACGCTGCGAGTTGTCGAATAGGGTCAGCGTCTTGCGCTCCAGCTTGCTGAGGCATGTTTGCGGGTATAAAATTCGCCCATCAGGCCAATCACCATAAGCACGACGCCTACCCAGACCGCATACTCCCAATTGCTGTAGCGCGGGTTGTAATTGATGAACGCATAACCGCGCGCCTGATCAATAATGTGAAACAGCGGGTTCCAGTCGAACATCGCAATCATGAACGTCGGTAATGTATTGGCCAAAAACATCTTGCCTGACGCCACCATGTTGGCCCGTTGGTAAAGCGACGTGAATATCTGGGTGAATGACGGTGCCCAAGGCTTTATCGCCAATAAAACCATACCTACGGCGACGCCGGTGAACCAGGCGATCATCATCATAAAGAAAACACCCGACGGGTCATCAATAACCACGGGGTTAAAGGCCAGATGATAAATTGACATGATCATGATCAACGACAGCATTTGAATATACAGCGATCCAAGGGCGGCGGCCGCCAATGCGATCATCGTGGTCATGGGGGCGTGCTGCATCATCGCACTTGCAGGGCCTTCGGCTGCCGCAACCGCGGTCACCGTTTTTGTATGCATCATAAACAGGAAAATGCCGGTCATGATGTAGATCACGAAATCCCCGCGGATCGAAGACCCGCGCATACCTAAAATCGTGAACATCACATAGAATACGCCGACAAAGATGACGGCTTGAAGAATATTAATACCGATGGCCGCAAAAGCGTTATTATGCTGTTTCCGGACGGACCTGACGACAGAGTGATAGACCAGTTCGGCCATGCTCAAGGCCGAGGTCATGTTGCCTCTGGTGGTACGCCGTGGTTGAAACATGTTGGAAAGCCTCTTTGCACCCTGTCGTGGCACGGAATTCTTGCTGTTCCGCTAATGGCCAACCATAAGGAGTTTGCGTAAGGTAATCAATCAAACTGAAGGGGCTGCGGCAATATGGATTATCATAAGTTAGTGACGGTCATGCGTCGCCTGGCAATCGAAGCTGGTGGCAAGATCATGGAAATTTACGATTCCGGCGATTTCGATGTGAAAACCAAATCAGACGCAAGCCCGGTCACGGTCGCCGACGAAGCCGCAGACAAGATCATTTCCGATGGGCTGCGCGCTGCCTTTCCCGACCTTATGCTGGTCACCGAAGAACAATCCGCCACCCATTCTGCCAAGGGGGATACGTTCTTAATCGTCGATCCACTGGATGGCACCAAAGAATTCATCAATCGCCGGGGTGACTTTACGGTGAATATTGCATTGGTCGAACGCGGGGAACCGACACGTGGTGTTGTCTATGCGCCCGCCCGGTCACGCATGTTCTTTACGCTGGCTGACGGAAGCTCGGTTGAGGAAACGGGTAACTTTGCTCTGGACGAAATCGGCCCGACAAAGCCTATCTCGGTGTCGCGCCCTGACAATGCGGCACTGATGGTAGTCGCCTCAAAATCACACCGAGATCAGGCGACCGATGATTATATCGCCCGATACGATGTACGCGACATGACCAGTGCCGGATCATCGTTGAAGTTCTGTTTGATCGCCACGGGCGAGGCCGACCTCTACCCGCGTATCGGCCGCACGATGGAGTGGGACACCGCAGCAGGTCATGCGGTGTTAAAGGGGGCTGGTGGTGCCGTAGTGCGCTTTGATGACCTGACGCCGTTGAAATACGGCAAGGCCGACTTCGCCAACCCATTTTTCATTGCCCACGCGCCAGGCGTCGAACTAAAGGCTTCTTGATGTCCGTTCTTCTTGTTATTCCCGCACGTTACGCGTCATCGCGCTACCCCGCCAAACCCTTGGCCCTGTTGAAAGGCGCAAGCGGGGCGTCGCGCAGCCTGATTGAACGCAGTTGGCGCGCGGCCTGCGAGGTGCAGGGTGTGGACAGGGTCGTTGTAGCGACAGATGATGCCCGCATAGAAGCCGCCGCGCTTAGCTTTGGTGCCGAGGTGGTGATGACGTCTGTCGATTGCGCAAACGGAACCGAACGCTGCGCCGAAGCCCATGCGACGTTGGGTGGCGGTTACGATATCGTGGTTAACCTTCAGGGGGACGCCCCGCTCACCCCGCATTGGTTTGTCGAAAGCCTGGTTGAGGGGCTGAAGGGCGACGCTGATGCTGGTATCGCGACGCCCGTCCTGCGATGTGACGGATCGACCTTGAACAGTCTGCTGGCTGATCGCAAAGCCGGGCGTGTGGGGGGGACTACTGCGGTTTTTGCGGCGAACCACAGCGCGCTCTACTTCTCCAAGGAAGTGGTGCCCTTTACGTCTAAAACCTATGGTGGCTCTGAAGCGACTCCGGTGTTTCATCATGTCGGTGTCTATGCTTACCGTCCTGCTGCGTTAGCCACTTATCCGAAATGGCCGGTTGGGCCGCTTGAACAGCTCGAAGGGCTTGAGCAGCTTCGGTTCATGGAAAATAACCATATGGTGCTATGTGTCGAAGTCGACGCCAAGGGGCGGCAGTTTTGGGAGCTGAACAACCCCGAAGATGTGCCTAAAATAGAAGCAATGATGGCCGAGATGGGGTTGGAATGACCGATTTGCCGGTCAGTATCGTGGTTGTCAGCCGAGGTCGGCCACGGTCACTGGCTCGGACACTGAAAGGCATTTCTCAACTCCAATACTGGAACTTCGAAGTTATCGTAGTGGCTGATCCCGCTGGAATAGAAGCAGCCAAGACGCTTGATTTCAGCGAAAGCCTAAAGTTCATTCCTTTTGATGTCCCAAATATCTCGGCGGCGCGGAATATGGGGCTGACCCGTGCAGCCGGTGAAATCGTGGCTTTCATAGATGATGACGCAGTCCCTGAACCCATGTGGCTGCATTATTTGATCGCCCCGTTTGACCGGTCTGATATCGCAGCTACCGGAGGCTTCGTTCGGGGTAGAAATGGCATATCCTTTCAATGGAAGGCCGCCAGCCTGGACACAAATGGTATTGCGCACCCGATGAAGGTGAATTCAGAGCAGGCAACTGTCTTTACCCCTCCCAAGGGGTATGCGGTCAAGACCGAGGGTACGAACATGGCCTTTCGACGCGACGTGCTGATAGAACTTAACGGCTTCGACCCAGCGTTTCACTACTTTCTGGACGAAACTGACCTGAATATGCGACTGGCACGGGCTGGCCACACCACAGCGTTGGTGCCGTTAGCCGAAGTCCACCATGGGTATGCTGAAAATGCGACCCGGAGCGCGGATCGTGTTCCTAAAGATCTTGTTGATATCGGGGCCAGTTGGGCTGTTTTCCAGCGCAAGCATATCCCGGTGGGCAACCGTAAGGCACACTGGCAAGAACGCCGCAATGAACAGTCCCGGCGACTGTTAGGTTTCTTGCAATCTGGTCAGCTTGAACCGCGCGATATACGGCGTTTAACGAAAGGGCTTGACGCTGGATATGCGCAAGGGGGCTTGCGTCAGCTTGGGGGTACGCCTTTGCCACGTTATTCGTCAGGCCCGTTTTGGCGTTTCCCAAGCCGAATCCGCGAGACCATCATGATCGTCAGTAGACCCGCGCACGCGGCCGCAGACCGTCAAAGTGCACGTAAACAAGTGTCGGAAGGCAAGATTGTGACGCTTTTGGTGTTGTCGCCCACGGCGCTATTTCACAAGCTTACTTTCGATGCAGCCGGTTTTTGGGTGCAGAAAGGCGGACTTTTTGGTAAAGTCGAACGCAGCGAACCTATGTTTACCATTTGCTCACGCAGCTACCGCGCACGTCGCGAAACTATACGAGTTGCCCGACAACGGGGCTTTGAACGCAAAAACAGCAAGTTGTTGCCACAAAGTTTGTGACTTGATGCTTTATGGCTGGACGCACACTGAAAGTGAGCCACATAGCTATCACGACATTTAAGGACGAAAATATTATTATGGCTAAGAAAGTTACGAAAGCAATTTTTCCAGTGGCCGGACTGGGGACTCGTTTCTTGCCCGCGACCAAATCGGTGCCAAAAGAGATTATGACATTGGTGGACCGTCCGTTGATCCAATACGCGATCGACGAAGCCCGCGCCGCTGGGATCAAAGAGTTCATCTTTGTGACCTCCCGCGGCAAAGGCGCTTTGGAAGACTACTTTGATCACGCGCCGGTGCTTGAGCAGGAGCTTCGATCAAAGGGTAAAACAGAGCTGCTAGAGATCCTTAAAAATACCAATATGGACAGTGGGGCCATTGCCTATATTCGTCAGCACAAAGCGCTTGGTCTGGGGCATGCGGTTTGGTGCGCGCGTCGGCTTATTGGTAATGAACCTTTTGCGGTTATCCTGCCTGATGACGTCATCGCCGCCGACAAGCCCTGTCTTCAGCAGATGGTCGAGGCTTATAATGAAACCGGTGGTAACATGGTGGCCGCAATGGAGGTTCACCCGGAACGCTCGTCGTCTTATGGTATGCTTGATGTCGATGATGACCAAGGGGAGCTGGTTAAAATTCGCGGTATGGTGGAAAAACCAAAAACCGAGGATGCGCCATCGAACCTTGCTGTTATCGGTCGCTACATTTTGTCACCCAATGTGTTGAAGAACCTCAATCAGCTCAAATCCGGCTCGGGCGGTGAAATTCAGTTGACCGATGCGATCGCAGCAGAGCTGACCCAAGGCCATGACGTCTATGGCTATCGTTTCAAAGGCCAACGTTTCGACTGCGGGTCAAAATCGGGCTTTTTGCAAGCGACGGTATCCTTTGGCTTGGCCCGTGACGAATTGCGTGATGATCTTTATGCGTATTTGCAAGATGTCATGATGGTCGATAAAGCGGCGCAATAGGCAACCGGCAAAGGCAATTTAATGGCAAATGTTCTGGTCACGGGCGGTGCGGGTTACATCGGGTCGCATGCCTGCAAGGCGCTTACCGCTGCTGGATTTACGCCCGTCACCTTTGACAATCTGATCACCGGTTGGCGCGAGGCCGTCAAATTTGGGCCATTTATCCAGGGCGATCTGCTAAATAGACCGGAAATTGACGCTGTCTTTGCCCAATACAAGCCTGTGGCTGTGATGCATTTCGCGGCTCTAAGCCAAGTGGGCGATAGCATGAAGCATCCGGGAAGCTATTGGCGGAACAACGTTCAAGGATCGTTGAATTTGATTGAGGCGGCGGTCGAGGCAGGATGCAGAAGCTTTGTATTTTCATCGACCTGCGCCACCTATGGCGACCAAGATAATGTCGTGCTTAACGAAGACAGTGAACAGTATCCGATCAACGCATATGGTGCATCAAAACGTGCCATAGAAGACATCTTGCGTGATTTTGAGGCTGCGTTTGGCATGAAAAGTGTCATTTTCCGCTATTTCAACGTAGCAGGAGCTGACCCCGAAGGTGAAGTTGGAGAGTTCCATAAACCTGAGACCCACCTTATTCCGCTTATGCTGGATGCCATAGACGGCAAACGCGATGCTCTGACCATTTTCGGTACAGATTACGATACACCCGATGGAACATGTATTCGTGACTACGTGCATGTTTGCGATCTGGTGGATGCGCATGTGCTGGGGTTAAAGTGGCTATTGGACGGCAAGCCGAGCCGTATTTTCAATCTGGGTACCGGGTCAGGATTTTCAGTTCGAGAAGTCATAAAACACAGCCGCGACGTCACAAATCGCGCCGTCCCTATTATCGAAGGTGAAAGAAGGCTCGGCGATTGTACAAAACTGGTTTCCGGATCAGTGCGAGCTATGGCAGAGTTGGGGTGGGTTCCTTCGCGTTCTACACTGCCCCAAATGATTTCTGACGCCTGGAGATGGCATCAAACTGGTCACTACAACACATAAAGCCCCGTCCGCGCGACTGCTGGACCTGACCCGGACTTTGCGGCGTGCGGGACGTATGCCAACAGGCGTTGACCGGGTAGAGCACGCTTATCTCACGCAATTTTTAGCCGACGACGTCGCGTGTTTTGGCCTCGTGCGCACGACGTTTGGATATCTTTTGCTAGACCGCCAAGGGCTGCAAGGCGTCTTGGACCGGGTCGAGGGGCGTACTGATTGGGGCGACTGTGATCACCTGACGCGACTTTCTCGCAACGGGAACACCATCGTTAAACGTGCCGAGGCCGATTTTCGCAGGCTAGCCGTGGGGCGGTCGACACCTTGGTTTTTGCGGCACCTTTGTAAAAAACTTCCTGACAAATGCGCCTATTACAACGTCGGTCATAGCAACCTCACCGACCGCGTATTATCAGCTTTGAAACGGGCGGGCGTGCATCTTACGGTGTTGGTGCATGACGTTATCCCGCTTGAGTATCCGCAGTTTCAGCGCCGTGGGACTGTTGAACCGTTCAGAGCCAAGATTAAACGTGTACGTCAATGTGCCGATCTGGTGATTTATAATTCGGAAGACACCCGCGACCGTACCGAAGCGCAAATGAAGCAATGGGGTGCGTTACCCCAAGGGTTGGTGGCACATTTAGGGACGATCACGCCTGTTCCTGACAGCGCAGCGCTTCCTCCATCGCTCCCGCCAGAACAGCCCTATTTTGTAACGGTGGGTACGATAGAACCGCGGAAAAATCATATATTTCTATTGGATATTTGGCAGCAACTTGGACCAGACGCACCTGTTTTGTTGATCTGTGGCGCACGCGGTTGGAACAATGACGTGGTGTTTGACCGGCTCGATGCATTAGACCCGAACGGCCCCGTGCGTGAGATAGCAAATCTTTCTGACGCGGCATTGGCGGCGCTGGTTCAGGGTGCTGCGGGCGCACTTTTCCCCAGTCTGGCAGAAGGCTTTGGTCTTCCGCCCTGCGAAGCGTTGGCATTACGAACGCGTGTTTTATGCAACGATCTTCCGGTCTTGCACGAGTTCTTGGGCTATATGCCTGTTTACGCAAGTGTTTCTGACCGATATCAATGGCAGAAGATAATTACTTCGTGGGCAAATGACGCGAAACAGGACGAGATATCGCAAAGCTTTGTCGGCCCGACGTGGACTGAACACTTCAGTACTGTGTTAAGCGCCCCAAACTAAGGTGGTGGCTCAAGGGCGAATCCGCCGGAACGTAAGATAGACTCCGATATGAAGGGCAATTTTTGGGTTTAATTCGATCATACCGGCTTCGGCTTCAGCGCAAAAGATGGCGCATTCGCGCGTTTCGCAAACGGCGCGAGCTGAAACAGGTTGTCGACCAGACCCGCTTGATCAGGCCCGATGATATTTTGCTGTACTGCACGCAGCGTAATGAAAAAGTCAGACTGCCATATTTTCTGGATTATTATCGTAAGATGGGTGTGGGGCACTTCTTTTTCGTCGATAACGGCAGCGCCGATGGTTCTTTGGAATATTTGGCTGAACAGCCTGACGTATCAGTCTGGACCACGCGGGCAAGCTATCGCCGGTCCCGATTTGGCGCAGATTGGCTGAACTGGCTGCAAATGAAACACGCGCATGGCCATTGGACGCTGACAGTCGACCCTGACGAGTTCCTGGTTTACCCATTTTGCGATACACGCCCGTTGCGGGCTTTGACTGACTGGCTCGATGCATCGTCGATAAAATCGTTTTCCGCGATGTTGCTGGACATGTACCCAAAGGGCCGTATCGATGACCAGCCCTACCAGTCTGGCCAAAACCCGATCGAGATCGCCTCGTGGTTCGACAGCGGAAACTATTCTTTAAGGCGAAATTCAAAATACGCCAATCTATGGATTCAGGGCGGCCCCCGGATGCGGGTTTTTTTCAAGGATGCACCTGAAAAGGCCCCAGCATTGAACAAGGTGCCGTTGGTCAAGTGGGACCGACGCTACTGCTACGTTAGTTCAACCCACATGTTGCTCCCACGCGGCTTGAATCAGGTATATGATGAATGGGGCGGTGAAAAAGCGTCTGGCGTTCTGCTTCACGCCAAGTTTTTGGATACATTCGGTTCCAAAGCGGAAGAAGAGCTTGAGCGCGGTCAACATTACGCAGCTTCTGTCGAATACAAAGCTTATGCTGCCACCCTACAAGATGATCCACAGCTTTGGTGCAAATGGTCGGAACGATATATAAACTGGCGTCAGCTTGAGATTCTGGGGCTGATGTCAAAGGGGAACTGGGCATGACCGTCGGTATAGTCATATTGGTGCATACCGCTCTGGGCCGTGCTGAACAGGTTGCGCGGCACTGGGCGGCTAGTGGATGCCCGGTCGTAATTCACATCGACAAAGCCGTGCCAAGCAAGGCGCATGACGCCTTTGTCGAAAGCCTTGCCAACGTACCTGACGTGATATTCAGCAATCGCTATCGCTGCGAATGGGGCACGTGGGGAATCGTGGCGGCCTCGCAAGCGGGGTCCGAGCTGATGCTTGCCCGTTTTCCGAAGGTGCGCCACGTTTATCTGGCATCTGGATCATGCCTGCCGCTCCGCCCGGTAAACGAACTGGTCAGCTACCTTGCCGCCCGCCCCCATACCGATTTTATCGAAAGCGCGACAACAGCAGACGTGCCATGGACAGTGGGCGGCTTAGACCATGAACGGTTTACTCTGCGGTTTCCGTTCTCGTGGAAGCGGCACAGGTATCTTTTTGACAAGGCCGTCGCGGTGCAGCGTTACCTGCGAATAAAGCGAAGACTGCCGGCAGGGGTCGTGCCTCATATGGGGTCACAGTGGTGGTGCCTGACTCGCCAGACGCTTTCCGCGATCCTGCAAGACCCCGACCGTGCCGAATACGACCGTTTCTTCAAGCGCGTTTGGATCCCGGATGAAAGCTATTTTCAGACGTTGGCGCGAAAGTATGCCCAGCGGATCGAAAGCCGGTCACTGACATTGTCAAAGTTTGACTTTCAGGGAAAACCACACATTTTTTATGACGACCACCTGCAATTGTTACGGCGGTCTGACTGTTTCGTGGCGCGCAAAATCTGGCCGCATGCTGGTCGGTTGTACGAGGCTTTCTTGACTGATGCAGCCACTGCAATGAAACGGACGGAGCCCAATCCGGGCAAGATTGACCGGGTATTTGCCAAGGCAGTGGAGCGCCGCACACGTGGTCGGTCAGGTCTTTATATGCAGAGCCGTTTCCCTAATGAGGATTGGGAGAACGGGGTGACTGCCGCACCTTATTCGGTATTTCAGGGTTTTTCCGATTTATTCGATAATTTCGAACCATGGTTGGGCAAAGCCACGGGCATTCGCGTGCATGGGCATCTCTTTGCACCTGAACAGGTTCATTATTCGGATAACCAGACAACGGTTAACGGCGCACTTAGTGCCAGCGCTGCAGTGCGCGATTACGATAGCAAAGCTTTCCTAACTAACCTGATCTGGAACACCCGAGGTGAACGCCAATGCTTTCAGTATGGGCCAAATGATAATCAGGACATATGTTGGCACATCGCCAAAGACCCCAATGCACAACTTTCTATGATTACGGGGGCATGGGCTGTTCCGCTGTCCAAATCCAACGAGGATTTCGCGGATATAAGACGCAAAGCGGCTGTCTTGCAGAAGATCGAAAGCGAACAGCTCAAGATTTTGCGGTCACCCTATACAAAAGCCCGCGTACGCATTTGGACCATGGCCGAGTTTATTGAAGCTCCTATTGAACCGTTGCAAAGTATTTTGGACCAGATAGGTCAAACCCGTTCACATCGTGTATCAGAGGTGCCGAAAATGGTTGATCTACGGGGGTTCGGACAATTTTTGCAGAACCTTAAAAACCAAGGCATGCACCCGTATCTGATGGGCGATTTTCCTATCGAACGGGATGTGGCCGTGCCGCAGAAACCGCCTCGTAAGCCATATTTGGTGCAATAATATATGCCTTTGAATTTTAGTAGCTTCGTTGTCTTTGCCGAAATGCGTACGGGCTCGAACTTCCTTGAAAGCAATCTAAATGCCTTTCCCGGCATCACCTGCCATGGCGAGGCGTTCAACCCTCATTTCATCGGATATCCCAACAAATCGGCAATTTTGGGGGTAGATCAGGAAACCCGCGATAACAACCCTGAGATCCTGTTGGAGGCGATCAGGACACGATCCGACGGGTTGGGTGGGTTTCGCTATTTTCACGACCATGATCCACGGGTTGTGGACCTTTTGATAGATGACCCCAGTTGCGCCAAGATCATTTTGACCCGTAACCCTGTCGAAAGCTATGTCAGCTGGAAGATTGCTCAAGCCACTGGCCAGTGGAAACTTACGGATATGAAAGCCCACAAGTCAGGGCGCGCCTTGTTTGACGAGAATGAATTTTCCAGTCATATTGAAGCGCTGCAAAAGTTCCAGTTGATGTTGCTACGCAGGTTGCAAACCCAAGGGCAAACGGCGTTTTACATCGCCTATGAAGACCTGCAAAGCGTCGAAGTGATGAACGGCCTTGCCCGGTTTCTGGGGGTCGATGACCGGCTTGAAACCCTTGATAAAAGCCTCAAGAAACAGAACCCGGAACCCGTCGCCACAAAGGTTAGTAACTTTGACGAGATGCAGGCGGCATTAAGCCGGTTTGATCAGTTCGATCTCACGCGGACCCCGAACTTTGAGCCGCGCAGGGGGCCTGTCGTGCCGTCATATGTGGCTTCGGCAAAGGCTCCTTTGTTGTATCTACCGCTTCGTAGCGGGCCAGAACCGCAGATACTCGATTGGCTTTCAGCATTGGATAATGGCGCACGCAGTGATTTGCTGGGCAAGATGAACCAAAAGGAATTGCGGCAGTGGAAACGGAAGAATCCTGGTCACCGCAGTTTTACCGTTTTACGACATCCAGTTGATCGTGCGCATGACGCTTTTTGCCGCCATATAGTTATCACGGGCAAGGGTACCTATAGCCAATTACGCGCAACACTTATCAAGCGTTATAAGCTTCCTTTGCCAGACGGTGAACCCGACAATAGCTATGATGAAGCGGCGCACCGCGCGGCCTTCAAGGTGTTCTTGGCCTTTATCAAGGGTAATTTGAACGGTCAGACCGCTATTCGGGTGGATCAGGCATGGTGCACACAGGCGCAGGCTATTCAAGGTTTCGGTGAGTTCGCTTTGCCTGATCGGATCATTCGTGAAAACGACCTTGAGACCGAACTGCAGGCGCTAGCCTATAGCGCTGGGCTGGCGTCTTCACCTGCACTGCCCCCCCGTCAGCCACAAAAGCCTTTCGATCTAGGCGCGATCTATGATGACGAAATCGAAAAGCTGGCGGCGGACGCTTACCAAAGAGACTATATGATGTTCGGCTTTGACCGCTGGCAATAGCCGGTTATGCCGCCTTTGTGGCGTGTGCTTCCGTGAGAATGGTATAAAGCGTCGCTGGTTCGGGATTGGCCCGTAGCTTTGAGCAAACGGATTCGTTCCGAAGCGTTCGCGACACAAGTGCCAAAGCCTTTAGATGCTCGACACCCGCGCTTTCCGGTGCAAACAGGGCAAAGGCGATATCGACCGGCTGGCGGTCAACAGCGTTGAAGTCGATCGGCTTGTCCAACAGGACAAACGCGCCAAGCACCTTGTCCAACCCTTCAAGTCGGGCATGCGGCAAAGCGATCCCATGGCCCACGCCTGTGGGGCCAAGAGATTCGCGTGTCATGAGCGCTTCGACCACGTGACTGGCATCCAAACCGTAGGCATTATGCGCCAGCTCCCCGATATCGTGAAGCAGGCGCTTTTTACTCGAGGCCGACGTCAGGATTTTTACCGCCTCCGGCTTTAGGAGTTTCGCAAAATCCATAACTTCATTCTGCTCGCTCTGTTTGTGGCACTAATCGCCGGTTTAGTGTTACGACGGATCAATCCAGCCGATGTTTCCGTCTTCGCGGCGGTACACAACGTTCACACCTTGTGCACCGTCCTTGCGAAACACGACGACCGGTGACCCCGAAATTTCCATCTGCATGACAGCTTCACCAACAGACAAGGTTGCGATTTTTGTCTGCATTTCCGCAATGATCATGGGATTGAGGGTTTCGGGTTCCTGCGCGTCTGAATCGCTTTCTGAGGCGAGGATATA
>TARA_R110002012_G_scaffold68422_1_pt1 | contig 70950 bp, 66 predicted proteins | sample TARA_R110002012 | Tara Oceans TARA_R110002012 (sample SAMEA4396515) | marine metagenome | biome: Westerlies Biome; feature: [DCM] deep chlorophyll maximum layer (ENVO:01000326); material: water (ENVO:00002006), including particulate matter (ENVO:01000060) such as... | depth 40 m
ATGGATACTTTACTACTTGATCGAAACAAAATTATATACACATGAAACTATTCAAGAAAGAAGAGCCACAACCAATAGAAGTAGCCGGGCATGAGCTGTCTTGCCCGATTTGCTATAACAAACTGTTCTGGTCAAGGAGGGCTCAAATGAATTCCGCTGTGTCAAGCTTCTTCAACCTCGACTGGACTGACCGCACTGCCACTTGCTTTGTCTGCTCCGAATGCACTCATATTGAGTGGTTCCTCGGGTAATTTATTGCGAACCTGTTTTAACCATGACTTTTGGAGAGGACAACACAAGGCGCCCAAGAAAAGCAACCAACCCCACCAAACACCCCCACGCCATCCAATCTCCTATCTTCGAGTAGATAGTTGCTACCCCTTTCGTTGCCAGATGACTGACCATCACATGTTCACCCGCTGAGCTAAAGTCATTGGAGACTAGTACTTTTCCATAGTAGTCTGAGGCGATGGATGTAGCATTGCTAACGGGCCGCAGCAGCGAAAAACCATTTTCTATAGCTCTGACTTTGGCCATCCAGGCGTGATACGGAGCAATCTCTTTCCAGTCGCCGGAAGGGAGCAGCATTATGTCAGCATTTTGCTGCCCTGGCTGCCTCATCAGGTAGGGAAAGTCGGCGTCGTAGCAAATGGAAATCGCAATGCGGCCATAAGGCGTCTCAACAACAGGAACCTTTCCATCGCCTTGTATGCTCGGCTCTACAAGCGGCACAGGCTTGTTTTTAAAAAAGGTGTTGAGCACTTGTCCATCAGGGCCAATGAACAAAGCCTTATTCTCCAGGTACTTTGAACCCATGGTGACTTCGCCCGGGATAATGGAGGCCATCGTTAACAATAGATAGAATTGGTTTTCCATTGCCAGGTTTCTTGCCTTGGCAATAAGCTTGTCCTCAGTGGCTTTGGTGGTGAAAAGGAGCCCTTCGGAAAAAGAGACAATCTTGGCGCCTGCCACTGCTTCCTTTTTAGCGACAGAGAGCATGCTGTCCTGAAAGGCTTCCATTTGAAGATGGGAAGCTGCAAATATTGGATCTGTTGGATTTTCAATGAACTTCACAAGTCCCTTGTTTAGCTCCTGAAGTGCTGGTGAGGTTTGGGTAAGCTTGGACAGATCAACATCCAATCGGCTTCCAAACACGGCTTCATAAGTTGACTGAAGCAACTCGAGGTTTTGCCCTGTGATGCCGACGACCCTTACCGTAGTTGTTTCTTTCTGCCACAGTGAGTTGATTCTTATGCTTCCACCAATCAGTACAGCTACGAATAATGATGAGCATACAGTGGCTGGAGTTTTTATTGAGGAAAAGCTAAAGCCACTGGTGTACCATGCTGATAAAAGTGCCGAAACCCAGGTAATGAGAAACGTAACACCCCATAAGCCAGTAACGGCAACCAGCTGCATCAAAGCATCATTGTTCACCTGGGTATAGCCCATCGACCCCCAGGTGCCACCGCCATCGAAACCATTGAGGTAGTCGTAGGCCACATAAAGGCACGGAAACAGCAGAGTAGCATACCAGCCTTCAACTCTTTTTGAAAGCAAGCGGAAAAGAAAGAAGGGAATCAAGTGCTTCAAGGCACCAATCAGTGCGATCACCACAAATACGATGGTAGGGAAAGGCATTACTTTGTAACTGCCAATCAACGACGAAACATAAAGGACCGACAACCCCATTAACAGGCTTTTCCAGGGCTTGTATTCTTTCATCAACAAAATAAGGAAGGCCGGAGCCACCCAGGCTGCGGGAGCGAACATCCATTTAACTGATAGTAGTGAGAAGCTGATCGTTGCCAACACCCAAAGTGCAGTAGTTTTTGTGTTTGTGAAAGTTTTCATGATGTCTCTGTTTTTTGAACAAAGGAGACATATTGTACTCACTCCCACGACCGACTGCCGGAAGTCGAACGCTTTTTCAAAAAGAAAACTGCAAAAGGTTATTCCTACTGCCAGGCTATAAAAGGCTTTTCTGCCGGGAGATAAATCCGAAGCTTTATTATTTAGGTTGAAGCGGCCAGTTTATGTAGAGCTTCTTTCCTAAAGGCAGAAGGAGTGGTTCCAGTCTTTTCTTTGAAGATGGTGTTGAACGACGACTTGGAATTGAAACCGACCTTGTAGAGAACTTCCAGCACAGTAAGCTTTGAGTCGGGCGAATTGGACAGGATGGTCATCGCCTCATTGATCCTGTAAGAATTGATAAAGTCATAGTAGCTTTGACCTAGCTGCTCATTGAGTACCTGAGAAAGCTTTTTGGGTGCCACTTCCAGTTTTGCGCACAGCTGCTCAAGGCTTATTTCAGGATCCAGGTATAGCTTTTCATTTTCCACTAGCTGAATCAGTTTATCCTTCAGCGCTTGCTTTTCTTCGCTGCTTAGAGTTGAGCTTGTGTATTTGGCAGTGTCCTTTTGTTCAAGGCCAGCGAATATTTCAGGTTGTTGCAAGCCTTTGAAAACGACTGCATTCACGAAAAGAAAAAAGAGCCCCACCACTATGGCGAAGGTGGGTTGAAACCAGGCGTCAAGCCCGGCATACGGGGCCATCACATTCACGAGAGAAAATAAAAGAATGCCTGTCATGGTCAGTATCAGGAAGCGTAGCCAGGCAAGGCTGATTTTTTCAGTGGACGAAAAAAGGTCTTTGATTCGCTGCTGATAGAACCTGATTTCTTTCAGCGCCAGAAAAAAATAGCTCAAAACATGGCCATAAACCAAAGCTACCGAAAAATAGAAGCCTGGAGGAAGTTGCCGGTTGGCGATAGATTTTTGTACGAAAAGTTGCTCTTCCTGGCTGTAGGAATGATAAAAGACCTGAAAAGTAGTTGTGATAATTATAAAAGGAAGGAGATGAAGCAGGTGGGAAGTTTTCATCTGAAATCCTTCATAAACTACTGACCGGGTGTAGAACAATAGCAAGGGACCAAGCAATAAGGCAAAGCCGTCTTCGAGGTGGGCAATGGCCGGGTATTGTTGGTAAAAACCGGTTAAGCCGATAAGGCCGTCGGAGAAATTGATTCCCAAAAACAGAAAGAATAAGGCGAGCAGTCGATTGCTTAGCTTTTTGCCCTTTTTAAGGGCGAAGAGAAAAAAGGCAAGCAGCAATACTTGCAGGATGATGATGGGCAGAAGAGTATTTAATACTATGTCCACCGCTTTTCCTTTTATTGAAACACAATATCCTTCAACACCTTCTCGCCAAACTCCTTCTTGAAGATATCAAGTACCTTGGCTTTATTTAAATTCATCTCGCTTTTGAGTGGGGCTGAGGTGAGGCGGACGAACAACACATTGTCTTTTACAAAAAGCTTGGAGGTGCGGCTGGCAATAGGCTTACCCATGAGTCGTTCCCAGGAAGCAAGCAGCCTGGTGTGATCAAATTTCTCCTCAATATGGTAATTCTGGAGCATTTCCCTGATCACATCCTTCAGCTCCAGCGACTCGTTTTTTCTATCGTCTTTCTTTTTGTACATACTTTCCACTCTAAAAGTCTATCTCCTCTACTTTTCCTTCCTCCACTTTAAATAGCTTCTTGTCTTTCTTCAAGCCCTTAAAAAGCGTCATCGTTCGTTCTGGTCTCGCATCAGTTACAAACAACTGACCGAAGTCGTCTTCCCCTACAAGTTCCATCAATTTTTTGATGCGATCGTCATCAAGCTTGTCAAATATATCGTCGAGCAGTAGAATGGGCGCAAAGCTTTTCACCTGACTGGTGATGTCAAACTGAGCTAATTTCAGAGCAATCACAAAAGACTTTTGCTGGCCTTGGGAGCCAAACTTCTTCACCGGTTCTTCTTCCAGCAAAAACTCAAAGTCGTCCCGGTGGATGCCAAAAGTGGTTCTTTGCAAGGCCATGTCTTTATCGATCGCCTTTTTGAAGTTTTCCTTCCACGAGGTTTCGGAAAGCTCAGAAACGTACACCACCTTGGTTTGCTCGGCTCCCCCTGAAAGCCACTGGTAGCGGGGGCTGAACAAAGCTTCAAACTTTTCAGTGAAGTCCCGTCTGCTATCGAAAATCAATTGCCCCGACTTCATCAAATGCTCATCGTACACTGCGAGCAACGTTTTGTCCAGCCGCCTGGTGTCCCCATATTGCTTCAGCAGACTGTTTCGCTGCTTAAGGTAGTGATGATACACCATCAGGTTTTCCAGGTAGCTGGCATCCAGCTGGGAAATAATACTGTCGAAGAATTTGCGCCGACCGTCGCTGCCTTCCCTTATCAGGTCGGTGTCGTTGGGGGCGATCAACACCACGGGGAAGCGACCTATGTGGTCAGCCAGTTTCTCATACTCTTTTTGATTCACTTTGATGAGCTTTTTTTGCCCCGGTTGAAAAGCCACCTGCACCTGTTCTCCCTTCCCAGCCCCCTTTTTAGCAGCCTTCCATTCGCCTTTTATAAAAAAAAGTGGATCACCTTTCCTTATGTTTTGACTATCCACACTATTCAACGACCCTTTTGTCATCGACAAATAGTGGATCGCATCCAGCAAATTGGTCTTTCCTGAGCCATTTTTGCCCACAAAACAATTTATACCCTTTGAGCAGTTAATAGCAAGTGACTGGTAATTTCGGAACGACTCAAGGTACAGGTTACTCAGATACATTTACTTTTGTTGAATGAAGGCAATTTACTTATTTTGCGGGGGTTAAATCTGCCGGGCGCATTCCAGGGCAGCGTAACACATCCCAAAAGTAATATTACAATTCGTAGACACAGAAATATTTCCAATAATGGCTAGTGTAAAAGATAAGGCGAAGGCAAAAGCAACAGCGAAGGATAACTTTTCGAATGAAACCTACATGTTCTGGTATGAAACCATGCAGCTGATGAGGAAGTTTGAAGAGAAGGCGGGGCAGCTATATGGTCAGCAAAAGATACGTGGCTTCTGTCACCTTTATATCGGCCAGGAGGCTTGCGTAGCCGGCGCTATTTCTGCACTGGAAACAGGCGACAAGTACATCACGGCCTACCGTGACCACGCCCACCCAATTGGACTTGGATCCGATCCTAAAACCATCATGGCCGAGCTTTACGGTAAAGAAACCGGTATTTCGAAAGGCAAGGGAGGTTCCATGCACATGTTCGATAAAGAGAAGGGTTTCTTTGGCGGGCATGGTATCGTTGGAGCGCAGGTGCCACTTGGCCTGGGAATTGGGTTTGCCGAAAAATATTTGAAGACAGGTAAGTTGTGCGTCACTTACATGGGAGACGGTGCTGTTAGACAAGGTGCTTTTCACGAAGCGCTTAACCTGGCCATGACTTACAAGATTCCTGTGATTTTCGCTATCGAAAACAACGGCTATGCAATGGGTACTTCTGTGCAGCGTACGTCCAACGTAACCGAGCTATATAAACTGGGTTCTGCGTACGACATGCCTTCATTCCCGGTTGATGCCATGTCGGTTGTTGATGTGCACCATGCATTTGCCGATGCGGCCGAGCGTGCCAGAAAAGGTGACGGACCCACGCTTTTGGAGCTTCGGACTTACCGTTACAAAGGACATTCAATGTCTGACCCTGCCAAGTATCGCACCAAAGAAGAGCTTGAGGAGTACAAAGCAAAAGACCCGATTGAGCAGGTTCGCCAATTGATACTCGATAAGAAAATTGCCAAAGAGGCTGACCTCGAAAAGATCGACGACAAAATTAAGGATCAGGTAGCTGAGGCTGTCCAGTTCTCCGAGGACTCAGGCTGGCCCGATCCGTCAGAATCGCTAAAAGACGTGTATGCCCAGCAGGACTACCCTTACCTGATGGAATAGTACTTATCATTGGTCATAGAAGCAAAAAGAGCTGCCCATCAGGCAGCTCTTTCGTTTATATAATGAATGAAACTTTACACTTTCAAACGAATATTGACTTTTTCCAGTAAGCTGGTGATGTAAATAACCAGCAGCGAAAACAGCAATGTTTTGACAAGCCCCACAACCCCAACTGTAGCAAAATTGGGAAGCCAGGCCGCAATGGTGACCATAAAGATCGGGTAGAACCAATAGGGCACCAGGTAACAGGTGAGCGTGCTTCTTCCCGCTGGTGCCAGAAAGCCAGCCCAACTCGTCTTCTTCCACACGTCGGCAATCAGATAAACCAGCGCAAACGAAATGGTGCTTATGCCAGCGCAGATGGCTGTCCAGGAAGGCGTAGCCCTGATTTTAGATATTCCCCATTCAGGGCGGGTAATGAAGCCAAAGGCCAGAGATATAACAGCAAAGGCCAAACAAGCGGTAAGAAAAAGGCTCAGTTTGTTCTTTTGACCAAAATAAGTGAGCATAAGGCTTACCCACACGCCGCTGAGCACACTGGCGTGGTTGGAGGCATTCACAACGAGAAGTCCCTTTGGCACCCCTCCCAGCAGGCCGTTCATTTGGTGAATATTGAATAGATAGAAGGCCACAAGTATTGCTGAGATAATAACTATTCTGTCACCTACGAAAACGTAGATAACCGAGCAGAAGAGATAGGCCCAGCCAATGAGTCCAAGAATGCCCCACCAATGTGTTTTCATCCAGACGGGGTTGTCTGTGGGCCCTCCTTTATATATGGCACACAGGGAGATAAGAATGCCGATGCCTGCTACCTGCATCACCCACTCAGGCACTTTGCCGAAGGCATTTTTGTCTTTATAGTTGTTCCAAATGAGAATAAACCCAATAGCCATAAGGATCTGCCAGGCTTGCTTGGGGATAGGAATCAGTTCTTTGTTGATGCTCTCCAGATTCACCATCATTACCCCCATCACAATTAGCGCCAGGCTTCTTTTAGCAATGTGGATAATCACCTCAGTGTTGTTTTCTCCCTTTGCCCTGCGTGCCTTAATGGCCATGGGCACTGAAAGGCCTACTATGAACAGAAATGCTGGAAACACCACATCTGCCAGGCCGAGACCGTCTTCGTTACCCGCTTTGTGGCCCATCCATTCCGGCACTTCACTGAGCGACCACAGGTCATTCACAAAAATCATGAGCAGCATGGTGAGTGCCCTGAAAATATCTATGGAGGCGATACGATTGTTCATGATCATCAATGTTATTTTGACTGGCTATTGATTGCCGAAAACATAGCCTTAAAGCAATTGGCCTGACCATCTTCAGAGGTGCCTTTTTCCTTCAGCTCATAGTACTTGTCAAGAAAACCGTCAGCACCACTCCATACGGTGTGCATCATACCAAGGTATCTTTCCTTCAGTACTTTACTGCCATTTTCTCTCAGAGCTATTGTTTGTGCTACTTGTTTTTTGGCAGGCTCTGGCTTATTCCATGGGCAGGTGATTACCGAGAGGCCTTTCATGGCCAGGTAGGCCGCTGTTGGGTCGGCCCGTTCATAGTGCCAGTCGCAAATGACCACATCTTTGGGAATCATGTCCACCGCCCTGTGCGTGTTGTTCATGCTCGCCTCCCACATGCCCAGTCCGGTGTTACTTCCGTCTAACAACCGATCACCCCAAATCCACAGCTTTCTCCCTTTCTGTGCCAGGTGGTTTCTTATAGTAGTGACTTCTCCGGCAAACAGCTCTGCCTTGTCCATGCCTTTGCAGCGTGGGCACTTGTCGTCCCCAATGTAGAACACCTCATCCATGCCTGCGTGGAAAGTTTTGGCCTCAAACACCTCCATTATTTCGTCTACCAGATCGAAAACTACCTTGTGCACATCAGGATGCAGCGGGCAGTAGCTTTTGCAATAGAGCCCGTCCGGGTTAGGCCACTCATACTTTTCCGGCATGGTCACATGCGGCGTTTCGTCAAACTGAGGATATTCTTTCAGCAGGGCATAGGTGGTGCTGGCCCACGATTGATGCCCAAGCAGATTAATTTGCGGGATCAATTCAATATTACTCCGTTTCGCAGCCGCCACCAGCTTTTTGACCTCCTCCTTTGTGAGGCCATCTTTGTCGGCAAGTTTTGGGTAAGACTTGTACTGATACTTCCAGTCAACCCTCAACACCAGGGTGTTTACATTGTTGGCCGTCAGTTCATTCTCCATGAATTTAATGAAGCGGTCAAGGCTTTTGGAACTCGGTGCCACTATCGCCAGCCCCCGTACTGGCATGATGGAATCAAGTGGCTGAGCCTGGATGACGCCCCCTAGGCAGAGCATAAAAAGAAATGCGATTTTTTTCATAGTGGTGTTCTTTAGCAGGTTATGAGTCATCAGTCAATTTAAAAATATTAAAGTGTTTGCGCACACAATTCACTGGAAAGGTGATGAGTGGTAATATGAAAGATAAATAGGGGGGTTAAAATAATGTAGTTGTTTAATAGCTGATAGTCTTTATTTTATCGAAAAAAATATATCTTTGCGACCTCAAAAGATTAGGATAAATGGCGAAGACTAAAAAGGCGTCAGCTAGAAAGGGTAAAGAGCACGGAAATGATTTGTTGGAAAGCCCCGAAGCGTTAGCCGAACAACTCACCCGTACAGAAGAATTTATTGAAAAGAACAGGCAGCTGGTATTTGCCATTGGTGCTGTCATTATTTTGGGAGTCACCGGGTTCATATTTTATAATTACTATCAGTCGAACCAAAATACGGCTGCTCAGAAGGAGCTCTTTCAGGCAGTTTATTATTTCGAGGCTGACAGCCTTGGACAGGCCTTAAATGGTGATGGAAACAACTATGGTTTTCTTGATATCATTGACCTGTATGGCAGCACGAAGGCTGGCAACCTGGCTAACTTTTATGCCGGAGCCACCTACCTGAAAATGGGCGATTTCGAATCAGCCATTCGTTACCTGACGTCGTTTGGAGCTTCTGACGATTTGGTGCAGGCCAGAGCGTATTCACTCATTGGAGATGCTTACATGGAGCAGCTGGACTACAAGAACGCAGCAGACTACTATCAGCAAGCATCAGACTACAAACCGAACAAGCAGTTTACGCCTGTGTATTTAACCAAAGCGGCCATTGCTTACGAAAGGCAAGGAGATTTAAGTGCAGCACTGAAGTGTTACACAACCATAGTAGATAAGTTTTACGGAGCAGCTGAATACCAGGACGCCAAGAAACACAAGGCCAGACTGGAAGCCCTCGCTTCAAAATAGTTGATGAAAACATCGGCAGAAGGAGGGATAAAGATAACTTTATCCCTTTTTTGTTTCTAAAAACCAAAAAATGGCGTCTTCAGAAAAGAACTTGAGCAGTTTCTCCGGCAGTAACGTTGGGGACGTAAGCAAAAAGAAATTTGGTATAGTGGTCTCTGAGTGGAATGAAGAAGTGACAGAGGCGCTTTTTCAGGGTGCTTACGGGGTTTTGGTAAAGCACGGAGTAAACAGAGACAATATTATCAGGAAGAACGTGCCCGGCAGTTTTGAGCTAAGCCTGGCTTCTCAGTGGCTGGCTCAGCAGGCAGACATTGACGCTGTTATTAGCCTCGGTTGCGTGATACAAGGCGAAACAAAGCATTTTGACTTCATTTGCCAGGCCGTGGCCAACGGTATTACAGAAGTGGGCTTGAAGTACAATAAGCCCGTAATTTTTGGAGTTTTAACCACCAATAATAAGAAGCAAGCATTGGAAAGAGCTGGCGGAAAGCACGGAAACAAAGGAGACGAGGCAGCCATCACGGCCATAAAAATGCTTGGATTTTAAACCTATCTAGTAACAATGATTGTAGTAAAATTCGGAGGTACATCAGTTGGGAAGCCTGAGCGGATGCATTCTGTGAAGGACATAGTGATGAGTGTGCCAGGCCAGAAGCTGGTCGTTCTTAGTGCCGTGTCAGGCACCACCAATGAGCTCATTGCGATTTCTGATGAGTTCTCCAATGGCAATATAGAGGGAGCGCTTGACAGAACCAGGAAGCTTTATGCGCAGTATGTTGACTTTGTGCAACAGCTTTATGCAACTGAGGAAGGCAAGCAAAAGGGAACTGACGTCATCGACAGATACTTCCAGCAGATTGAAACACTTGTGAAGCAGCCCTTTTATGGTAAAGCCAACAAGCTTCTGGTCGCTCAGGGAGAGATTATTTCCACCAGTCTTTTTTATGAGTACCTCAATGAGATTAAGGTTCCGGCTGTGTTTCTTTCAGCACTCGACTTCATGTACCTTAAAGACAATGGAGAGCCCGACCTTGACTTGATTTCCGAAAAGCTGAGGAAAATTTTGGCAGGCATCGACAATAAGAGTGTAATAGTTACTCAGGGATACATCTGCAGGAACGCTTCTGGCGGTGTCGATAACCTGAAAAGAGGAGGAAGTGACTATACCGCTACCCTCATTGGAGCTGCCATCAAAGCAGAAGAGGTTCAAATCTGGACGGATATCGACGGAATGCACAACAATGACCCGAGGATTGTTGAAAACACAATGCCTATTGCAGAGCTGTCGTTCGAAGAGGCAGGCGAGCTGGCATACTTTGGAGCAAAAATTCTGCACCCTACCTGTATTCTTCCGGCGCAGCAAAAGAATGTGCCGGTTCGTTTGAAAAATACTTTGAATCCAGCTGCCCGGGGAACCTTGATTACATCTAACAAAAACCCAGACGCAATCAAGGCCATTGCTGTCAAAGATGGCATCACAGCTATCAAAATCAAGTCAACCAGGATGATTCTGGCCTACGGCTTCCTGAGAAAGATTTTCGAGGTATTCGAAAAGTACCAGACTTCTATCGACATGATTACGACGTCGGAGGTGGCTGTGTCGCTCACGATAGACGAGCCCACTTACCTCAACGAGATCATCGAAGAGCTGAAGCCCTACGGCACCATAGAGGTCGACAAGAACCAGTCGATTGTGTGTATTGTGGGCGACTTTGTTGCCGACAAGAAGGGCGTGGGTAAAGACATTTTCGCTTCGCTGGAGGATATACCTGTCAGAATGATTTCGTACGGTGGAAGCAAAAACAATATTTCTTTGCTCATTGACACCATCTACAAAACAGAAGCGCTGAAGGTTTTGAACAAGGGATTATTCAATTTATAATCCCTTGTTCTTTTATCAAACGGGCTGGCTGTAGAAGAAAATCAACCACACAATGATGAACAGTGGAATGAGGATCGGAATGGAGAATCTCAATATATAGCCAAAGAAGGACGGCATTTTGATGCCTATTTGTTCGGCTATCGATTTCACCATAAAGTTCGGTCCGTTGCCTATGTAGGTCATTGCACCAAAAAACACCGCCGCAATAGAAATTGCTTTTAATGCCAGCACCGAATTAGCAAAAGTACCGCCGGCCGCAAATGCCGTCACATCACTGACCTGGCCGATATCTCCCCCTTTGGCAGCCATAGCTGCAGTCAGAAAGTTAAGATAGGTGGGAGCATTGTCCAGAAAGCCTGAGAGTGCGCCAGTACCCCAGTAGAGTGAATTGTGGGTGATGAGTGGAGCGCCGGCCTCAGATTGAGCAAAGTTGCTTACCAGCTCAAGAGCGGGCATCATGGTGCCGAAGATCCCTATAAAAATAAAGGCGACCTCTCTGATAGGTTCAAAGTTGAAGTCGTTGCCCTCCAGTGCCTTTTTCTCCGCAAACTTGAATGAAAGGAAGGCAGCGGAAAGCATAATGATTTCTCTAATGAAAGAAAATTTTTGCCCTTCGTAGTGTATGGCCGGAACCCATTCTAGAACATTCGGATCAAGGAAAACAGAAAGAATAATGACCAAAAGCCAGCCGAAGTTTCTGGCGCCGACCACGGTTACCTTATTGGTGAAAACCTGAGGATCCTCGCCGAAGCTATAGTCCGCTTTGTTGTTTCTGTCGATGAAGTAAAAAATCGCCGCCAGGAAGACAAGCGCAAAGACCCATGAAACGCTGTTGTTCAATAGTGTCCAAAAGAAGGGAACGCCTTTCAAAAATCCCAAAAACAGCGGAGGATCACCAATAGGAGTAAGAGAACCACCAATATTGCTTACCATGAAAATAAAGAAGATGATATGGTAGGCCTTGATCCTGTTCTTATTGAGCCTGATAAACGGCCTGATCAGCAGCATGGAAGCGCCGGTGGTACCAATGATATTGGCTATTACTGCTCCAACAAGCAGGATAATGATATTGGTCAGGGGCTTGGCTTCTTTGTCCACATTGATCATAATGCCCCCACTGGCAACAAAAAGGCCCGTAAGCAAGGCGATGAATTGTATGTACTCAGCCAGCGCATGCACTGGATTGTGCACGTTGTGCAACACAAACAAATAATACAGCACCACTAGTATGGCAAGCGATACAGCTACAATTGGGTAGTTTTTGTGCCAGAAATGCTCGTAGAACAACGGCCCCGTGGCAATCATTAACAGTAGCAGCACGAAAGGAATGACCAACCAACCTGGCGCACTGGGGTGCTCTCCTTCTTCAGCATGCCCATCCTCCGCTGTGCCGGGGGCTTCCTCAGCACTGTCACTCAAGTCAATATTGGCTGCCACCTCATTGTTTTCATGCAATGCTTTTGCTTTTACTTCATTGGCAAAAACGCTCGTTATAAGAGCGACACTAAGGCACAGAAATATTGCAATTTTTTTCATCAAAGGCCGATCAAAGTAGAGTGTTAGGTTCTGGAGGAGGGGCGCTACTGCTTTGCCAATTAGCTCCTCTTATTTTTACACTTGGTTAATTCCTGCTTAAATAAGTTGTTTTAGTGCGATTTCAAAAGAAGTTTTAGGTATTTGTTAACCGTGATTATGTAGCTGGTATGATTTCGAAAGAGAGCGCCCCGATGAGCTTCGAAACACGGCATATGAGCACAGCAAACACTATCACATTTTAGTCCCCCTCGAGCATAAGATAGGTAAAAACTATCTACTATTCTAAATAGAAATGACTAGTCGGGTTCCTGGTGATTCCCAAAACCACTTTTAACATCGTTAGTGGCTGATAGAGCCCACAAGATGCGGTGTACCAGTTTAGCTATTATATCGACACCTTAAAATTTCCATGTAAGCTTCCTGCCGACACATCTTTTTTGCTGCCGGTCACTTGAGAGGAAACGTTGGGTTGTCCGAGAAACCTTTGCAATCCGAGGAAGGCAAACACCAATGCTTCCTTAAACTCAACTGTTTTTCTATCGGGTGCCTCGTAAGTAAACTTTCCTTTGCCATAAATATTGAGAGCGTCCATCAGGAACCCGTTTAACGTACCACCACCTGTAACCATTACTTTTTCTGTAGAAGATCCAAGGCCATCCATACCATTATTCACCTGAAAGGCAATGTGATGAATGAAAGTGCAGAGGGCATCTTTCACTGGTGTGCTGCTGTTGTCAAGTAAAGTCGCTACTTCTTTCTCGAACCATTCGTAGCCCAACGATTTTGGACCTTTTTGCTGAAAATAATCAAGCTTGTTGAGCGATTGAAAAAGGGAATCACTCATGGATCCGGTTTTTGCCACTTCACCATTTTTGTCGAAGCTCATCCCAAGCTTCCTCGCCAGATGGTTGAGCCCCATGTTGCAGGCACAGGTATCAAAGCCTTTCATAGTGTTTTGACTGTGCAAGGCGACATTGGCTATGCCACCAAGATTAAGAAAAGCATGGTAGCCAGGAAAAAGATAGTGTTCGCCATAAGGAACTAAAGGAGCACCTTGTCCACCATTCAAGACGTCTTGAAGTCGGAAGTTGGCAATAACTGGTAGCTGAGAAAAATGACTGATGGCTTCAGGATTCCCTATTTGAAGCGTGAGAAGTTTCTCGGGCTGATGGAACACAGTGTGACCATGAGAACCTATTAATAGTGGCTGAATCCCATGCTTCCGGCAAAAGGCCTTGACGCTCGTGCCGAAGAATTTTCCGAGCTCAACATCCAGCAAGGACAACTCAAGGCCCGACAGCGTCACCGAATCTTTGAGCTTCTGTTGCATTTCGTCATCATAAGCTATCGATTCAGCAGCTTCGATAACATAACTCCATTTGCCTTGAGCCAGCCGAAACCGGCATGCTGCCATGTCGAGCCCATCCAGAGAAGTCCCCGACATAAGCCCGATCACAAGAAACTCTTTTTCCATAATTGCATCTATATAGGTAATATCGCCGACTAATTGTTTACGCTACTATGAACGCCGCCATTGATATAGGTAATACAAGGTGCAAGATAGGTTTTTTTGAAAATGACTCGCTCATAAAGCTGAAGACTGATATTGCTATCGACGCCATCGTGGCCACCCTGAAAAGGGAGGAGGTGTCGGACATAATCATAAGTTCTGTTGGCAAAGACGTAAGCAATCTGGAGAAAGAGTTACTTGAGAGATATAAAGTGGTCATATTGACCCACCTGGTATCGTTACCAATTGTGCTTGACTATGCCAGTAAAGACACCCTTGGAACCGACAGAATTGCCGCTGCTGCAGGAGCTTTCCATCTTTATAGTGGAAAGAACTGTCTGGTAATAGACGTGGGTTCCTGCATTACATATGACATCATAACCAGCGATGGTTACTATAAAGGTGGAGCTATTTCGCCCGGAGTAGAGATGAAACTAAAATCAATGCATACCTTTACGGCCCGATTACCGTTGATAGAGCACCCCGACTGGGTTGATCTGCCGGGAAAGGACACAAAAACATCAATGATCAATGGGGTTTTGCACGGCACACTGGCAGAAATTGAAGGCATGATCGAGAAGTTCTCCGGTTTGTTGCCTGACTTGCAAGTGATTATGTGTGGTGGTGGGAGTCATTTTTTTGAATCTAAGATAAAACACCACATCTTTGTACGCTCCGAATTGGTCCTCATCGGACTCAACAGTATTTTAAGGCACAATGAGAGGAATTAGATTGGTTATTACGGGCTGGGTAGCATTGTTTTGCTGTGCCACTTCCTATGCACAAGTTACGCTTTCACCATTCACGCTTTACGGCGTAGGTGACATCAAAGAGGGGAGTTTTGCGAATCAATTTGCCATGGGCGACCTGGGTATTGGCACGCCAACAGTATTTCATATTAATGGGATGAACCCGGCTATGCTTACCCGGAACTTGATGTCCACCTTTCAGATGGGCGTGGCGGCAGATATAAGGACGCTGTCCAGCTCAAACGGCAAGGATAAAAATGGGGGAGCCAACCTTAGCTATTTTGCGTATGCGTTTCCAATAATATCTGGCAAATGGTCTTCCAGCTTTGGGTTGGTGCCATTGAGTAGGATGAACTACAATATTGGCTATACGACCGACGTGAATAATTCCACTACTCAAGTCGAGTATCTGTTCAAAGGAAACGGCGGCCTTTCAAAGGCTTATTTCTCCAATGGATTCAAAATATACAAAGGTCTCTCATTAGGCGTTCGTGGCTCATTTGTTTTTGGCGAGTTTAACAAATCTGCGGAAACGCTTTTATTGGGGCTTACCAGTGGCACCAATTACACCACCGCCTATAAAGAGAAAATTAATTACGCAGATTTCGAATTTGGAGGAGGCCTTCACTACCATCAAAAAGTGACTGAAAGAACGGCTATCAACTTGGGTGTGGTATACGATCTTCCGTCATCTATCTCAGGTACTCGATTTGCAGGGCTTGAAAGAAGAAGTACCGGCGGCTCCACACCCGGCGACACACTGATTCTGGATCAATCAGTTGCATTTAATTTGCCAAAAAAACTGGGATTTGGCGTTTCGTTCGAAAATCTTAATAAATTTATGGTTGGCTTTGATGCCAGGATTTCCGAATGGAATGAAAATCCGTCTCCTGAAATAGTTAGCACCACTTATCAAAAAGGGCTAAAATTGGTTTTAGGGGGAGAATATACACCCGATATTAGCAGCGTGGATAGTTATCTGGCACGCACAACATTCCGGCTAGGGGCCGCTTGGGAGAGGTTGCCTTACTTGGCCAATGGGAATGACGTTACAGACTTTGGCATAAACTTTGGATCATCTTTCCCAATGGGTGTGTCAAGTTTTGATGTAGCAGCCAAAATCGGAAGAAGAGGTAGTGTGACGGATAACTTGATAAAAGAGAATTACATTCAGATATATATTGGAGCAACCATCAATGACAGAGGTTGGTTCGTTAGACGTAAATATGACTAAAACTAAGTAATCATGAAAAAGACGTGGATTTTCAGTTTGCTGTTTTTCCTTGGTATCCAGCTGGTAGCGGTTGCTCAGCCAGGGTGGAATTGGCCTGAAGACAGAGCAACGGCAGAAGAGAAAAACGCTCTCTACACAGACTTCTTAAAGCAAGATAATTTCAAAGCGGCATTGCCTCACCTTGATTGGTTGTTGGCTAATGCGCCTGACTTAAATGAGTCGCTGTATATTAACGGAGCAAAGATTTACGAAGGATTAGCCGACAATGAGCCTGATGCCGCTAAAACAGTACAATATCAGGAGCAAGCGCTGTCAATGTATGATAAGCGCATCCAGTACTTTGGTAACGAAGGGGACGTGCTTAACAGAAAAGGCTACACAGCTTATAAGTACTACAAAGACAATAAGGCCAAATACCCGGATCTTATCAAAATGTTTGAAAAGGTGTACGAACTTAATGGAGTGAACACCCTCGACAACAACTTACTGGCTTTTATGGACGTGGTTAGACGCTTTAAGCTAACCGGTGGTGCTATTACCGACGTGCAGGTGCTTGACTACTATGACGAGATCATGGCCATCATTGATTTGAAAAAGGCTACAGGCAAGAACCTGGATAGGATTGAAAAGATTTCTGAAAATATTGACAAGCTGCTTACAGCCACAGTAACCGTTGACTGCGAATTTGTAGAGAACAACCTGGGACCTAAGCTGAAGACAGATCCTACAGATCTTAAGTTGGCTAAGAAAATTTTGCAACTTCAGCTGACTGGCAAGTGTACCGACAGCCCTCTTTTCATGACATCAAGTAAGATTGTCAACGAAAAGGAGCCGACATATTCTCTGACCAAGGTAATTGCTCAGAAGCTGGCTGCTGAAGGAAAGAACGAAGAAGCGTTTAAATATTACAATCAGGCGGTGGAATTGGCTGACGACAACCAGAAGAAGGCTGAAATTTATTACGACATGGCCAGAATCAATGCGTCTGACGGTCAGAAAGTGGCAGCTCGTGCCAACGCAAGAAAAGCCTTAAGTATGGATCCTTCTTTTTCTGATGCTTACACACTCATCGGTAACCTTTACCTGACAAGCTATGACGATTGTCGTGGAGGTGAGAGCAAGGTGAAAGACAGGGCTGTTTATATTGCTGCTTATGAAATGTATAAGAAGGCAGGCAATAGCCAGGGCATGGAAAAAGCGAAAGAACAATTTCCTTCCATCGGAGAGATATTTGAGGAAGGCATGAAAGAGGGAGATGTCCTGAGTGTTGGCTGCTGGGTACAGGAATCTGTTACCTTGCAAAGAAGGCCAGCGTAAGAAAAACAACCATATTGAAACGGTCGTTGTAACGCAGCGACCGTTTTTTATTTATATGAGAGTCTGCTTAGGTTATCTTATTTCATTTGCTCTTCTTATCTTTTCTTGTGAGAAAAAGGAAGACATGTCGGACATGCCGCTTTACGAAGGGCCTGTCATGGAGATCAAAGACGTGGTCACCTTGTTTAGCGACTCCGCTAAGGTAAGAGTCAGGCTGGAAGCACCAACGCAATTCGAGTTCGAGAATGGCGACAGAGAGTTTCCTGATGGTGTCTACATCGAGTTTTTTGAGAAAGATGGCACCAAGTCATCCACCCTGAGGGCCGACAGAGGGGAGAAAAATGCTAAAGAGAATCTTTACAAGGCAGAGGGAAATGTGGTTGTGATCAGCCTTTTGGACGGAGATGAGCTAAACACAGAAGAGTTGTACTGGACCCCGATAAAAGAAGAGATTTTCACTGATAAATTTGTTACTATTAGGTCTGAAGGCGAAATCCATACTGGAGAGGGAATGACGGCCCGGCAAGATTTTTCAAGTTATTCCATCACCAAGCCAACAGGAACAATGACCATAGATGATCCACAATGAAGAAAGGTTGGGGTATAATATTGCTGACACTCAGCGTTGGTTTTTTAATTATCGGCGTTCATCAAACGATGACTGTCGGTGTGGTGCATTCATACTGGATCCTAATGATCAGTGTTTGTCTGCTACTTTTGTATAAATTTGTGAAATGATAAACCGAAATAAACATTTCAGGAGTAAGTCGGGTAACAAAATTTGTACTTCTTCTTTGCAAGGCAATAGAGGCTTCCAAAGCTAATGGATCCAAACCAAGTCATAATTATTCTCATTTGCCTGGCTTTTTCAGCCTTCTTTTCGGGTGTAGAAATTGCGTTTGTCTCGGCCAATCGACTTCACATCGAACTTCTGCGTAAGCAGGGAGCTATTTCAGGGCAAATTTTAACCCGGTTTGTAAAAAACCCATCCCAGTTTATAAGCACAACGCTGGTAGGGAACACCATTTCATTGGTATTGTATGGGTACTACATGGCTGGGCTGCTCGAGCCCTGGCTGGCGACAAGCCTTCCTGACTCTTTGAGGAACGATGTGACGGTGGGGCTAATTCAAACCCTGCTTTCAACTTTTATAGTGATCATCACTGCGGAATATACGCCCAAGAGTATTTTTATGATCAATCCGGATTGGCTGCTCACACTGTTTGCAGTGCCAATTTTGATCATCTACTATGTGCTTTACCCCTTTGTATTTATTATCGTTCTTTCATCCAAGTTTGTTATAACAAAAATACTTAGGTTCGAGTACTCTGAGGACAAGCCCATTTTTGGACTGATTGACCTCAATAATTACCTGAAAAACTTGTCGACAAGCGAGAACCAGAATGACAACAGGGAGGTTGATGCGAAAATTTTCAATAATGCCCTTGAGTTTAAGACGGTTAAAGTGAGAGACTGCATGGTTCCACGTCCGGAGATTGTGGCAGTTGACATTGAGGATGGGATAGAAGAACTAAAAAATGCTTTTATCGAAAGTGGACATTCGAAAATCGTGATTTATAAGAACACGATTGACGAAGTGATAGGGTACTGTCATTCGCTTGAGGTATTCAAAAAGCCAAAGGACATCAAGTCTATTCTAACGCCGATCATTATCGTTACCGAAACTTCTCTTGTTAATGAGCTGATGATTCAGTTTCTGACCGAAAGAAAGAGCCTTGCTTTGGTGGTAGATGAATATGGGGGCACGTCAGGTATCGTGAGCATGGAGGACATCATCGAGGAAATTTTTGGAGAGATCAACGACGAGCATGATGACGATGAGGACCTGGTAGAAGAAAAAATCGATCAACGAAATTACATTCTAAGTGCGAGACTTGAGATCGATTACCTCAACGACAGATACGATTTGAATTTGCCGGTAGGAGATTACGAAACGCTCGGCGGTCTGATACTTTCTGTGAACGAAAACATTCCTGAAGTAAACGACATTATAGAGGTTGCTCCTTTCGTGATCACCGTTTATTCAAAAACGGACAACAGGATTGACAGAGTGAAGCTAACGGTTCAAAATGAGGAAGATAGGGGCTAGTAAAACCTCGAATCTCCATTTTGATTTTAGCTTCGAATGATATTATTTTGCGGCTCGCTAAAAACGAAGATATGGGTTTCATTAATAAAATAAGAGAGAGAACTGGGTTGGCAGTAGGTATTATTGCTCTTGGGTTGGGGCTATTCGTAGTGGGTGGAGACTTGCTTGGCCCAAACTCGACCTTATTGGGCGGTAATACGAACGAAATAGGAGAAATTAATGGCACCACTATTAAGCTTGATGAATTTCAGAGCAAGGTAGATGAACTTTCGTTCAACTTTCAAATGAGTCAGGGCCGAAGCCCAAGTGGCGACGATATGTACTCTATCAGACAGCAAGCTTGGGATTTGTTGGTTAACAAGTATGCTTATGAAGAAGAGTTCGACGGGTTGGGAATAACTGTTTCTGATGAGGAAGTGGTTGATATGGTTCAGGGTAATAATATTAGCCCGGAAATCGTTCAGGCGTTTACAAACCCTGAAACTGGCCAGTTTGACAAAGACCAGATCATCACGTATTTGCAGAACCTTAGTGCCATGCCCGCACAGCAGCAGGCAGCGTGGTACAACTTTGAGGGCACGCTGGCTCCGGCGAGACTGATGCTGAAGTTTGACAATTTGTTTCTTCAAACTAATTATGTCACACAGGAAGAGGCTAAAAGGGAATATGTTCAAGCCAATAAGATCGCTGAGGTAAAGTATCTTTACGTCCCTTATTACACTGTTAGCGACTCTTCTGTTTCTGTAACTGATGCCGAGCTACAGGCATACTTAAAAAGCCACGCTGATCAATACCAAAGAGAACTCTCACGATCTCTTGAGTACATTTCTTTTCCTATCATTGCTTCCGCTGACGACACAGCGGCAGTGATCGAAGAGATTAATGAGATCAAAGGCTTATTAGCACAATCGAAGAACGATTCGCTTTTTTCCAGAGCCAACTCTGATGCACCGACGCCTTTTAGAACATACACTCCTGACCAGTTACCGGCGTCTTTGAACGACACTATCAAAACAATGCAGGAAGGCGATATCATTGGCCCAATTTTAGCCAATGACAGGTACACTGTTTACAAGCTTTCCAAGAAAGCAGAAGGCACAACCGGCTACGCCCGTGCCAGCCACATCCTCTTCAAAGGCGAAGACGAAACCGAGGCAGCCAAAAGCGCAGCCAAGGCTGAGGCCCGGAAGATTCTTGCTGAGATAAAAAGGGGGGCAAGTTTTGCCGAAATGGCTCGTATTCACGGAACCGACGGCACAGCTACCAGAGGTGGTGATTTGGGTTGGTTTGGTGAAGGCCGCATGGTTGAGCCCTTCGAGAAGGCCGTATTTGATGCAACAAAAACCGGCCTTCTGAACGATGTAGTTGAGACAGACTTTGGGTATCATATTATAGAGGTAACTGCTGTTAAAACAAACACTACCTATAAAGTAGCTACCATAGAAAAGGAGATTATTGCCAGTGACGATACCCGTAACATGGCGTATCGTGATGCAGATATGTTTGCATTGAGCAGCGAAAACCTGGAACAGTTTCGTGCCAATGCAGCAGAAAAGGGCCTTGAAATAGAAGAAGCGAAGGGAGTAGCACCAAATGCTAGGCGTTTCGGCGGACTTTCTGATGCCAGAACAATCATCATCTGGTTGTTCAACGACGGCAGTGTGGGCAAAGTTTCGGAGGTTTATGAGCTGGATAGCGAATATGTAGTGGCAGCCATGACTGGCGAGCAGCCTAAAGGACTTGTGGAGCTGAGCGCCGTTAGGGACGACATTACCAAAAAGGTAAAGGACGAAAAGAAGGCGGCTGTAATTGCTGATCAACTGAAAACTAAGACGGGCACTCTGGATGAAATCAGCGATCAAATGGGAGCTGATGCCACAGTCTATACAATGAGTGATTTGAAACTAAGCGCTAACGCACTTACAGGTGTGGGTAATGCGCCTGAGGCTGTTGGAAAAGCATTTGCGCTGGCAGCAGGCGAAAGGTCAGATGTGGTGAAGGCAGATAATGGAGTAGTAATTGTTGAAACTGTTTCGATCACCGAGGCCCCTGAAGTGGCTGATTTCAGCACGTTCAAAGATCAATTGAGTCAGCGTCGTCAGTCGAGGATATCATTCAGCTTGTCGCAGGCTATTCGGGAGTTTGCCGAAATAGAAGATGAGCGTTATAAGTTTTTCTGATAATATTTAGAAGCTAAAGAAAGGAGTTGCCGATATTTTTTGGTAACTCCTTTTTTCTTTTTACTACACGCAAGAATGGACCCGCAAATCGTTTCTTTCAAAGAAAAGCTGGAACAAGAGCACACATTTCCAGGAGCTTATATTTTCAAATTTATTGTTCCAAGTGAAAAAGTTGCTGACGTCGAAAGCCTCCTGCCTGTTGGAAAACTGAGTTTGAGGAGCTCCAGCAACAACCGGTACACCAGTTTGACTTTGGAGAAGATCGTCGAGTCGAGCGAGGAAGTGGTCGAAGTGTATGTTACTGTGAAGTCGGTGGAGGGCGTTATATCTTTATAATATGATTGGCTTTCAACAGTTCCTGGTTATTATGGGTATAGGCGTTGTGGTGATGTCGTGTGGTGGGGAAACTATTAGCAATGACGAGTCAAGCCAAAAAAAGGAAGTGGTCGGAACTGAGAGTGTGCCTGTCGGTGGGGAAGACTTGTTTTCTGACGAGTTTGAAGACCCGGATCGGGATAGCTGGCAAAAGCCTGGCGAGGTCATACAAAAGTTTGGTGACGCACACGGGAAGAAAATCGCCGACATTGGTGCCGGAGCTGGCTATTTCACTCTACGGCTGGCTACCGCAGGGGCTGATGTGATAGCGATAGATATTGACGACAACTTTTTGCAGCACATTGAGGAGGAAGCTACAAAACTGCCAACGCACGTTGGCAGTATAGAGACGAGAAAAACAGTGCCGGAAACACCTGGCATTGCGATAAACGAAGCTGATGGAGTACTCATTGTCAATACCGCATCTTTTTTACCAGAGCGAAAGAACTACTTTAGTGAAATAATGAGCGGGCTAAAAGAGGGGGGGCAACTGGTGATTGTTGACTTTAAGCCCGAGCGATCTCCGGTAACACCACCTGATAATCTTTGGATTTCTAGCCAAAAACTGGTGAACGAATTGAAGGCAGTTGGGTTTACTATAAAAGAGGTAGATGCGAAGACGCTACCCTATCAATACATCATTACCGCCACTAAAAGATAAAACATTATGTGGAAAGAAGAGAACAACAAACTTTTACGAGAAATTACCTTCAAGAATTTTGTTGAAGCATTCGGGTTTATGACAAAGGTAGCCATTGAAGCAGAGAAAATGGATCACCACCCTAATTGGAGCAACGTTTACAATAAAGTGACCATAGAGTTGACCACCCACAGTGCGGGCAATACTGTGACTGAGAAGGACAGGAAGCTTGCGAGCGTGATTGATGCGCTCTTGAAATAGATGGCGGCAGCGAAGCTATATCTGGTTCCGACGCCAATTGGCAACCTGGAGGACATCACTCTCAGAGCGCTAAGGGTATTGAAGGAGGTGGATGTGATACTGGCGGAAGACACCCGTACATCCGGGGTTCTACTCAAGCACTTTGAGATCAGCAAACCGGTTAAAAGCTTTCATATTTTCAATGAGCATAAAGTAGTAAGTGACCTTGTGGCAAGGTTGAAAGCAGGCGAGAGTATGGCGTTGATTTCTGACGCCGGGACTCCCGGAATTTCCGACCCCGGATACCTGATAGTGAGGGAAGCGATAAGTGCAGGCATTGTGATCGATTGCTTGCCAGGCCCAACGGCGCTCATTCCTGCTGTTGTCAAAAGTGGGTTTCCTTGCGATAGATTTGTATTCGAAGGTTTTCTTCCTCACAAAAAGGGTAAGCAGTCCAAAATAGAAGCCATTAAGGAAGAAGAAAGGGCAGTTATTTACTATGAATCACCACACAGGTTGGTAAAAACTCTTGAAATGTTTGTTACCTTACTTGGCGGCGAGCGAATGGTTTCGGTTAGCAGGGAGCTCTCCAAGCTCTACGAAGAAACCATTACCGGAAGCGCAACGGAGGTTTTGGCTCATTTTCAGGCTAAGCCACCCAAAGGGGAAATTGTGATCGTCGTATCAGGAAAGTAATAACACGATGGAAATACCATTAGAAACACTTGTTCACCACGTAATAGCCATCAGTAAGGAAGCCGGGCAATTTTTGAAAAAAGAAGCAGAAGGCTTTACACCTGACATGATAGAACTAAAGGGACACAACAATTTGGTGTCCTATGTTGACAAGGCGTGCGAAGAGATGATCGTAGAGCGCTTGAGAGAAGTGCTGCCGGAAGCTGGCTTTATTACCGAGGAAGGAACCGTGGCCAGCTCAGAGCAATCCTTACAATGGGTGATAGACCCGCTTGACGGCACCACAAACTTTGTGCACGGCCTTCCTATTTACTCTGTGAGCCTGGCGTTGGTGCGAGACAAGCAAGCGATTCTGGGGGTAGTGTATGAGGTAAACCGTGACGAGTGTTTTCATGCTATCAAGGGTAAGGGAGCCTTCTGCAATGGAAAGCCAATTAGGGTGTCAAATGCTACCCAAATAAATGAGTCGCTGCTCGCCACGGGCTTTCCATATAACGACTTTGGAAAAATGATGCCCTATCTGAATATTCTCAATGAATTGATGAAGTCTTCTCATGGGCTCAGAAGGATGGGCAGTGCGGCTGTGGACCTAGCCTATGTTGCGTGCGGCCGTTTTGAAGCGTTTTTTGAGTTCAACCTGAATTCCTGGGATGTTGCAGCGGGCGTCTTACTTGTAACGGAGGCAGGCGGTACTGTTACGGACTTCAAAGGGGGCGACAACTACATATTCGGCCGGGAGCTTATAGCTGGCTGTGGCATACAAAGCGAGCTGCTGGGTACGATTAAGAAATTCTGGTTAGACTGAACTTCAGCAGCAATACTACCGTTGACTTACTGAAATGATCGAAACTATTATCATCGGGGTATTATTTGCAGGTGCCGTCTTATTCCTGGGGAGAAAGATTTATCTGAGCCTGAAAGTTGACAAGGGGTGTGCCAAAGGCTGTGGCTGTAGCGAAGCCGACATCCAGAAGGCCCTGAAAGAAACGGCTCAAAAGTAAAAACTCAGGCCCAGACTGCTCCACCCTCGCTGCAATTCTTGCAAATGTCGATGTCTTTTCTTGACCGCAGCAAAGCGTTTCTGAATCGATTGTACGACGCTCCCCTCCAAATCTCTGCCATAGAGCTGTCCGAAACATTCCCCATTGAATGGGTAGCGTCTTTGTCGAAGCAGCAGGGTACCATTTGGCCATCCCAGGTAATTACTCCTGAGTGCCACATTTTCCAGCACTCATTGCGAAGGACGTTTTTCAGAGACCACTTTCCCTCGCCATTTTGGCTGTATCGGGAATATTTCTCGATGGTGGGAATTAGCGGAGACCCATTTTCGTAGTCATAAATTTGGGCTGTTTTGAACCGGATCTCATCAACACCAAGTTTTTTCCCCAGTTCTTTTATCTCGTCAATTTCATGCTCGTTTGGTTTGACTACCAAAAATTGAAAGATCAAGTGTGGCGTTTTTGAACCTAACTCCTTTTTCCACTTCACAAGCCGTTTGGTGCCGTCTATTACTTCCTGGAGTTTGCCCTCTTTACGGTAAGAGGCGTAGGTGTCCTGCGTGGCCCCGTCAATAGAGATGATAAGCCTGTCGAGGCCTGACTCAATAGTCTTTCTGGCCATTTCGTCCGAAAGGAAATGTGCATTGGTGGAGGTTGCAGTGTATATTTTCTTTTGGTGTGCATAACTCACCATTTCCAGAAAATCAGGATGAAGATAAGGCTCTCCCTGAAAGTAGAAGGTGAGGTAGAGCAAATGGCTGTGCGCCTCATCAATGATTTTTTGAAAAAACGGGAGCGCAATTTTTCCTGTGGGTCGGCTAAATGACCTCAGTCCGCTGGGGCATTCGGGACAACGCAGATTGCAGGCTGTTGTAGGTTCTATGGCCAGGCTGATCGGCAGCCCGCTGTGACGTGCCCTGCCCAGCTGCTTACTCACCAGGAAGCTACCCAGCAGCTTGCCACCATTGACAGCCTTGCGCCAGCTCAATTTGTTGAGCAGTCTTACGTTATCATTAAATGTTGCCAGGTTCATTGTTGAATAAATTCAAGTAAATTTAGCGTCTAATCAGCGACATCCTAAATCAGAGATGTTCTAAATTGGCATTAATGAAAAAGCTCGTCTTAATCAGCTTCCTCCTGTTCGGAGGAAGTGGCCTTGCAGAAAGCGTGGCACAAATACCACCCTTTATAAGCGACAGTACCACGGTATCGGTAATGACCATGGGTCCTTCGCAGGTAGAACTGTACACTGCTTTTGGCCACAGTGCATTTCGGGTGCTTGATCATAAAACCGGGATCGACCTGGTGTTCAATTATGGTATCTTCAGCTTCAATCAGCCTAATTTCTACTTAAACTTTGCCAGAGGGAAGCTCCTTTACAAATTGGGAGTTAACCGGTATGAAGACTTCAAGGAGGCCTACATCGAAGAGAATAGGTCGATTGTGGAGCAAAACCTCAATCTGACAGTCAGTGAAAAACACCAGCTGTATGCCTTTTTGGTGGAGAACAATAAGCCAGAAAACAGAGATTACTACTACAATTACATTTACGATAATTGCGCCACTAAAATCAGGGACGTGCTGGAAACGGTTTTCAAAGACCGGATCACGTTTGACTATTCTTACGTCACTGAAGATTTGACTTTTCGTCAGTTGATGGACATGAACCTCGGCCAACAGCCCTGGGGCGATTTAGGTATCGATATTTGCCTAGGCACGGGTATCGATAAGGTAGCCACTGGCTATCAGTACATGTACCTGCCTGAATACATACAAAAGGCTTTTGCTGGGGCGACCATTAAGAGAGGTAATAGCACTGTGTCTCTTGTGAGTGATACTAAGGTGGTGTTTATGCCGATAGAGGAAGGAGAATCGCAGGCCTCACTGGTTACTCCCACCATTGTATTTGTTCTCGTATTTATGCTGGTTGGTTTTTCTACACAGCAAGAGTGGAAGGCAGGAAAGCGGAGAAAGTGGCTCGACTTTACTTTGTTTTTTGTGATCGGGGTAGTGGGAATTCTGTTGTTGTTTTTGTGGTTCGCCACAGATCATATCTCGCAGTACAATTTCAATCTGCTTTGGGCATTTCCGGTGCATGCATTTGTAGCCTTTTATGCATTCAAAAATAGTCCCCCGAATTGGCTAAGCATTTACCTGCTTTCAGCAGCGGTGTTGCTCGCTATAGTGATTGTTTCGTGGAGCTTTTTGCCGCAAATGTTGCACCTGGCGTTGGTGCCAATTATGCTCACGCTGGGTTTAAGAGCTATCTTCTGGAGGAAGAGTGCCTTTAGGGCATCATGAACCAGTTGTAAAAAGAGTAGAGCCCCATCGTGAGAAGAACAATGCCGGGGATTTTGTTGACGGTTTTCCTGTTTTCCACCACCTTCTGGAAGCGGTGCGACAAGTAAGCTACGCTGGCCATTAGGGCAAAGGTGCCTGCTGAAATACCTGCTACGTAAATGAACAGGTCGTATCCTTTGATGACCACTATACTCCGGCTTTGCAGGTAGGCCGTTACTGCCAGCCAGAATGGGATCACCATAATATTAGTCACACCAATGATCAGGCCTTTCCGAAAAGCCCTGGGCGATTCCTCCACAGCTTTTTCTGAGGGGGCCTTGTTTGAGCTCAGCAAACTAGCAATTCCTAAAATAGTTAGGACAATCCCAGACACCAGTTCGAAGTCTTCAGTGAAGGAAGTATTCTCTGTCAGAAAAATATGGAAACGGACAGTGGCAGCGGCATATACAAACTCGACCAGACTGGCTGCCAGACCGAACCTCAGCCCGAGGGATCGGTGCCCGTGCAGTCCGTACTGAAGTACACTGACGTTGATAACACCGGGGGGAATCGATCCGAGGTAACTGCAAACAAAACCAACTACAAATAGCCAGAGTAGATTCATTCACTCTCTTTTAACCGATTGTAGGCTTTGACTTTTTTGATGAAACGAAGCCCTTCTTTAAATGAGGTATACGGCACCCCCAATCGGTGATTTTGGATGGCAATATTACACAAAACATTCAAATGATGGAGAATGTCTCTATAGCCTTCCCAAATAGACCTGCCCGGGTGGTAAATATGGCCCGGCTCGGCACCGGCACCGTTCAATTCCAATATTTTGAAGTTGATGCCCTTTTCCAGTTCATCGTATGATTGGCAGCGGAGATCAAACCTGCCGAAATGGAAGCCAGGGATGGAAACAGCAATTTGATCGAAGGTAGCTTCCAGCGCTTCCGTCACTTTTCCGGTGTCGTCCAAAAAAGTCGTGCCTCTGCAGTGATTACCAATTGGCTCAACTTCGATGGTTTCACCTTTACCAGGTACTGAGTTCATTTTTTCTGGATACTTTTCTTCGAAGTCGTTGATATAAAGACGGGCTCTCAGATTGGACTTCAGCAGGCTGCGGACGGTGGTTTTGCCATCGCCAGTCACCGCCATCAGGCCCTTTCGGGTGATGGACGAAATGCGGCCTTTTTTGGCCCCGGGAAACCTGTAGTAGAACAGCCCCAGCTCAATTGGGTACGGAACGTAGGCCTGGGCCAGAAAATCGACCTTGACGCTCCTCAAATACTGCTCAATGTCAGCCAGGGAGTCGATTTTTTTCACCATCCAACCCCTTTCGCCGATGTCCGGCTTGAGCAAAATCGGGTAGGCGAGCCCAGTTGCTTCCATCCAGCTGGTAATGTCCGTGGCAGAAGAGGAAGGAGGGAAGCACTTTGTCGTGGGGATGTATTTTTCCGGGATGAGGTTAAAAATGTCTCCTTTTGATTCGCCAAGCATCCCGCCAAATTCGATAGTTGGATTGGCCGCCGAAAAGAAAAAAACTGATCGGGCCCTGACAGCCAGAAAAGCGTAGTAAACGAAGACGGGAAAGTAGACGACATTAAATGGCCAGAATTCCCAATGGAAGAGCTTCATAAAGAAAGGCACTTCAAACAGCTTTCTTTTGAATAGCTGCCAGCTGCTTTGACGCATACTACTGAAATAGGTGATGATGAAGAATCTTAGTTACTCGCTTGTCTGCTTCGAATGGTACTACTGGCCACGCCAAAGTCTTCAGGCAGCTGCACGTAACTGCAAAACTCGTTAATCGCCACCCTTATCAACGCCATGTGGTGAATAGCATGTTCAATATTGTAGACCAATTCACGAAGGTAGTTGGAGGGTATGCTTACCATTGCTTCCCGGTCAGCCTGTCGGTCTGTTGATCCAAAATCTGCTTCAAGATTCAGCGCAGAATTTTCTTTATGGGATTTTACAAAGTCTCCAATACTTCTCAGGACTTGCCGGGCAAAGTCCATGTCGTCTTCAATCATCTTGTCTCTTCTGCGGTTGTCATAATTGACCACACCGCTGGGAGTGCCGTCCATGAGGCAGATAAAGAATTCTAGCGTGTGCCTTACATGCTGGCCAATAGTTGAGTTGTTGAGAAGTTTAACCGGGCGTGAGTAGTCTTCAGGCTTTAGTTGAACGATTACATCATCAAGCTGAGACAAAACGTTTCCTGTCGTGGTTATTAGGTTCATATATGCTGGGTATCCGAACAATAAAAATACTTACCGATCATTTAACATACGGTCAAATGAAGGACAAAAAGTCAATTCAGAACAAATTTTTTAAAATAGGGATATCATTCTTACGATCTAAAACAGCCACCAGGCTAGCAAGAAATACAATGACAGCATAGGCAAACAACAGGCCACCATCTCCCTGCACCTCGATGCCCAAAAACGCAAAGTGGAAGAACAAGGCTCCGGCCATTAGCCCCATCCCAAGCAGGCCGCCAAGCCAGTAGATTTTTGGGATGAGTAAAAGCACTGATGCAACAAGTTCCATGCAGCCTACCATGTACCTGCCCCAGGGTTCCATTCCGATGGTGCTGAATATATAAATGGACTCTGGTGCACCCGAAAATTTAAAATACAGTGTTTGGAGCATAATTATTGCGGCCACTATCCGCAAAATTATAACTCCGGCCTTCCTGATTTTCATGAGACTTCATTTGAGTGAATAACTCAACAGTTTACGGGAATCAGGATGAATTTAATCATTCTGATTGAAAAAAAGACGGGCTTTAGTCAAATACGAGACAATTCAAGGCAACGCTTGAATAGTTTTCCAAACGAGATCAGACTCGAAGCCACGCTGTAGAAGAAATCGGGCAATTTTGTTGTTACGGTCTGCCGTGCTGGTTGAGCGGGTATCTTTGAGCTTTCTGGTGGCTAAAGTAGTAATCAGTTGTTGGTAGTCTTCTTCGTCTATTTGTTCGAGGCCTTTTTCAATGATGGCACTATCCACCTGCTTCTTCCTCAGCGCATAGCCGATCTTAATCCTGCCCCACTGATTTAATTTGAACTTGTCGTTGGCAAAGGCTCTGGCATACCTGGCCTCATCAAGAAAACCTTCTTTTTTCAGCGTTGCTACGATGTGGTTCTTGTCATCATCAGACAAAGCAGCGCTTCGCAATTTCAAGAGGATATCAGAAACGGCACGTTCCTGCATGGAGCAATAATGCGCCATCTTCGACAAATGCGGTTTTATTCTTTTTTTGTCTGCTTCAGTCAAAGCTATTTGACAAGGCCTTTTCTTTTCAGAATGGTTTCCACAAACTTCACCTCATTCTCGGTGTTAAAAACCTTGAACGGTAGATGAATAATTTGCGCTTTGTTCACAAACAGTGTAAAGGCGTCTTTTTTGACTTGCGCCCGGGAGATATTTTCCCATTTCATTGGCATCCCCTGCTTGGTATTTATTTTGATCAGGATCTGTCGGCTGTCAATTTCATAGCCCAGTTTGTCAAAAAGAATTTTGAATTGCTCCATTTGAGTGGCGCCAGCAAACTGAATCAGCCAAAACAGTATATACAGTACAAGTGCAATGGTAGAGCCAATGAACCACCACCAGCTGGGTAGAAAAAACACTGGCAGATTGAGGCCGACATAGATGAGGGAAACCCACCATTGCTGCTTTAACACGCTCCAAAGAGCAATTTTTATATAAGTATTTTTTGGAAGTTGATACTTCTTGGTTTTTACGATCATGAATTATTCTATTACTACTTTCAAACTTAAATCCAGGCTTTTATAAGAGTGCGTGAGTGCGCCAACCGAAATAAAATCAACCCCGGTTTCTGCTATCTCTTTTATTGTCTTTTCGGTTATTCCTCCGGAAGCTTCCACTTTGGCTTTTCCGGCGATCAAAGCTACTGCTTTTTTCATTTCTGTGGTGCTCATATTGTCGAGCATGATAAAATCGACCCCGCCTTCTGCCAAAACTTCATTAACTTCTGCCAGGCTTCTGGTTTCAACTTCAATTTTAAGGTCTTTTCCTTCCTCTTTCAAGTAGCTCCTGGCGGAATGAATAGCTGGACCGATGCCCCCGGCCATATCGATATGATTGTCCTTGAGCATGATCATATCGTAAAGGGCGAAGCGGTGGTTCTTGCCGCCTCCGATTTCAACTGCCTTTTTCTCCAGCAACCGGAAGTTCGGTGTCGTTTTTCTCGTGTCCAACAGCTTAGCCTTTGTATGCGAAATCATGCTACTTAAACTATTTGTATAGGTAGCAATTCCACTCATTCTTTGTATGCAGTTGAGCACCAACCTTTCTGTGGTTAGGATCGACCTGGCACTTCCCATTAGCTCAAAGGCTATGTCGCCTGCCGTCACCGCTGAGCCATCTTCAATGTGCTGGGTAAACTGAAGAGCGGGATCGTATTTGTGAAAGATAAATTTTGCCACGTCCATTCCGGCTATAATGCCGTCGTCCTTCACCAGAAGCCTTGCTTTGCCTTGCTTTGCCGCAGGCACAGTGGAAAGAGTTGAGTGATCACCCTCGCCAATATCTTCCGCCAGGGCATTTTCCACAAGTGCTTTGAGTTGCGTGTAAAAGAAGTCCTCCTGTTTCACGTCGCAAAAATAGGCAAGCGATTTTTATTTAGTGGGGAATGATCGAAAATCTTGGTTAATATTTAACCAGTAGTTGACCGCAAATTATCCAGCCCAGCCCTCTCTGTCCAAGCTCCTGTACTGAATAGCTTCGGCGAGGTGTTCGATCCTGATTTCCTCGGTGCCAGCCAGGTCTGCAATAGTTCTCGACACTTTAAGAATACGGTCGTAGGCCCTGGCCGAAAGGCCCAGCCGCTCCATGGCAGTCTTGAGTAGCTTTTTCCCTGCTTCGTTGATCTGGCAAATGTCTTTCACCATCGGGGGTGGCATCATTGCATTGCTGAAAATGGTGGGGTGATCTTTGAACCGTTCGGTTTGGAGCAGCCGTGCGCTGATCACCCTTTCCCTGATTTGCGTGCTTGTTTCCGCTTGCCGGTCTGCGGTCATTTCGTCAAAGGAGACAGGCGTGACCTCCACATGCAGATCAATCCGGTCGAGCAATGGGCCGCTGACTCTGTTAAGGTAGCGCTGTACTGTGCCAGGTGGGCACACGCATTCCTTCTCAGGGTGATTGTAATAGCCACAGGGGCAGGGGTTCATGCTGGCCACCAGCATAAAGTTGGCGGGAAAGTCGATGGACACTTTGGCCCTGGAAATGGTTACCCGCCTCTCTTCCAGTGGCTGCCGCATTACTTCCAGCACGGTTCGCTTAAACTCCGGTAGTTCGTCAAGAAACAGTACACCATTGTTCGCCAACGAAATTTCACCCGGCTGGGGAATGCCACCTCCTCCAACAAGTGCAACGTCAGAAATGGTGTGGTGCGGTGAGCGAAAAGGCCTTGTAGCTACAAGTGAAGCATGAGCCCCAAGCTTTCCGGCGACAGAATGAATCTTGGTTGTTTCGAGGGCCTCGTGAAGGTTCAGCGGTGGCAGGATTGAGGGAAGCCGTTTGGCCAGCATGGTCTTGCCTGCCCCCGGAGGGCCAATCATGATCACATTGTGGCCGCCAGCAGCGGCAATTTCCAATGCTCTTTTGATATTCTCCTGTCCCTGCACCTGAGCAAAATCTGCCTCATACCCATCATAGGTATCTTCGAAAATGCTTCTTGTATCTTTTTTTAGCGGTTCAATTTCAAGCCTGCCCTCCACAAACTCAATGGCTTCATTGATCGTCTCAACCCCAATAATATCAAGCTTATCGACGATGGCTGCTTCAGAGGCATTTTCCTTTGGCAGGATGAAACCTTTAAATCCTTTCTTCCGAGCCTCAATGGCAATCGGTAAAACGCCTTTGATGGGTCGCAGCAGGCCGTCGAGTGAAAGCTCACCCATGATGATGTACTGCTCAAGCGCTTCTGTAGTTAGCTGGCCCGATGCCTTTAGAATGCCCAGGGCGATTGGCAGGTCGTAGGCGGAGCCTTCCTTTTTTATGTCGGCTGGAGCCAGGTTCACTACTGTTTTTATCCTTGGCATAGAATAGCCAAAGTATTTAATGGCCGATTCTACTCGCTGCTCACTCTCTTTAACGGCATTGTCGGGCAGGCCCACCATAAGAAACTTGGTGCCGGCGCTCACATTTACCTCAACGGTAATGATAGAGGCGTCTACTCCATATACAGCGCTTCCAAAGGTTTTTGCCAGCATCAGTACCCCAATTTCTTTTCAATGAGAAGAATAAAAATATGAATGACTTTGATGTGGATTTCCTGAATCCTGTCAGCAAAGCCAAAATGCGGCACTCTTATTTCCACATCGCCTGCGTTGGCTAGTTTACCACCATCCTTTCCGGTGAGCAAAATAATGCGCAATCCCTTTTCTTTTGCCTTGGCAACCGCTTCGATGATGTTTTTGGAATTGCCGCTAGTTGAGATACCCAGCAGCACATCGCCCGGCTGTCCAAGCCCCTCAATATATCTTGAAAAGATGTAGTCAAAGCCGTAATCATTGCCCACGCAGGTAATATGGGTAGGGTCGGAAATTGAAACCGCTGGAATTGAGGGCCTGTCTCCTCTGTACCTCCCGCTTAGTTCTTCAGCAAAATGCATGGCATCCGACATTGAGCCACCGTTCCCGCAAGAAATTATTTTTTTTCCTTCCAAAATGCTCGTTACCATCAGGTCAACGGCCTTTTCGATGCTTTGAGCAGTAGCAGGGTCTGAGAGAAACCTTTCAAGAAGTTGATGAGCTTCTTTAAGCTCATTCTCGATCAATTCTTTCATTTTTCGTCGGAAGAGCTTGGTTGCGTTGTGGTAATCGACGGAGGAGTGGTCTTTTGCTCCCTGTCGTAAAGTTTTGCCTTCAAATCGTTAACCTCCCCTTCAAGACGGGCAATCTTTCTTCTAAGGAAAAGCTTCCCAAAGAAGTCAGAGAAAAGTATCAGGAAGCTAAATACAACAGCAAGGATGGTGAATATCTGGAACGATCTGAAGTAAGTTTCTAGAAACGAGATCACACCGAAATAACCTCCGAATGTTTCTTTTAAATAAAGGTAGAAGGCATCTTCTGTGGCGTCTGGCACTTTCAGAAGTTTAACGCAAAGGTACAGGAGCATCAGAGCGTAAAGGACGTAGACCAGATAAAATATATACCTAAAGCGTTTAAGCATTATTTTTCGATAACTAATGAGGCTAAAATGTAGTTAGAATGAGTGAGTAAACAAAAAAACGATATACTTCAATTTCAGAACTAACGTGTCTGGTAGAACCCAACCGGATCGTACCCAGGACGATAGTAGCTAATGTTTAAACGAGGAAATTTCTTCGACGTTGCTATGAGGCTTTGTTCAAAATAAAGAAAGACTATAGGTCGCTCTTCGTGCAGAATTTGTTGCAATTTTTTCAAATGAATGGCCATCTCTTCTCTTGAGGTAGATAAGATGGCCTTTTCAATTTCCCGGTCGCTTTCATCAGTTCCGAAGCCAGAAAAATTCATTTTACCCGGAGCAGCCGACGCAGTGTGGAACAGCGGAGAGTAATCATAGGCCTGTGGCGAGCCAACAAATGAATAGAGTACAGCGTCGAATTGGTGCGATCGCAGCCTTTTTAAAAGCGTGCCTGACTCCTCCGGCGCCAGGTTTACCTGCACGCCTATTTTCTTTGCCTCGCTTTGCACAATCAGCGCTATTTTTTGATAGTCCGGATTTGCCCCGTTGTAAGTGAGTTCGAAGTCAAGTGTTTCTTCAGCGTCATTCTTCCAGTTATTTCCGTTGAAGTTCCACCCTGATTTTTCAAGTAGGGCCCTGCTTTGGTCTGGGTTATAGGCGTAGGTGCTTATGTCGGCGTTGTACAGATCCGATAAAACCGGATGTACCGGCCCGACAGTAGGCTCAGCATAACCAAGGCGGACTGCGTCGATGATGCCCTGAACGTCGATAATATGGGAAAGAGCAATTCTCACGTCCTTGCTGCTAAATTTTGGCTGACGGGTATTAAAGCCAAAAAACACAAACTTGAACCCGGCTAGCCTGAAGAGATTAAGCGTGTTTGAGGTTTTGTTAAAGGCTTCCAGCTGAACAAACTCGGTGGCAGGAATCTGGGTAATAACGTCTACTTCATTGTTTTGCAGAGCAAATCTGGCGGCCGTGGGATCAGTTATCATCACATAGTTGATCCTGTCAGCCAACTGAAACTGCGAGGGCAGCTTTTCTTGGTCTGTTTCGCTCAGCGTAAGGCTAATGCTTTGGTCAGGATAGTAGCTCTCGATTTGGTAAGGGCCAGAACCTTTAAAATATACGGAATCGAATGGGGCAATGCTATTGAAACCTTCGAAGTATTTTTTTACATCATCTGGTGCGTTTTCGTCATTGAAGGTGCTTATCTCTTCCAAACTATAAGCTCTCAATGCTTTTTGAGGGTCAAAAATGTGTTCGGGCATAACAAGGAAATCTCCGGCTACTGACCTGCTATATTCCGGGTTGCCATGCGTTTCGAGCTGAAAAAACCGGGCGTTGGCAGAGTCTGGGTAAAAAGCTTTGATGGCATCTAAATGAAAGCTTCCTGAAGAAATCCCGCTTCTGAGCCTGCATTTATTAAGTTTTAAGGTAAAAAGCACGTCTTCTTTTGACACAGGAACGCCATTCACCCATTTGGCTGAGCTCTTTAATGTAAAGCCAAATAAACTAATTGTGTCATTTATAGGTATTTTTTCAGAAAGTTCCGCTAAATTTGAGACTATCTTATCCGTCGAATCTCTTTCGCTTAAAAATTGAAATATAATCCCATCGAACTCGTTTGTTTTGATGGGCGAAAAGCTTTCTGGGAAGCTATTGATTTGAATCCTTAATTGCGAAGGATAATCAGCCTGCGAAGTGCACCCAGCAAGAAAGAGTAGGGAATAACCTAATAACCTTAATTTCTTATTCATAAAAAAAGCCCCTCAAAGAGGAGCTAATTTAAACCTGAGAAATGATTATTAGTAATATATTGGATTATAATCCACCTGGCTCCCAACCGTCATCACCGCCCGTCTTAATGATGTGAAGTGATTTCTTTGCCTTTTTTGAGGTGTGAGAAGTGGTTGTTTTAGGAGCGGAAAAATAAAGTCCTAATGATAGAATCATAAAGAAAACATACTGTGCCATAGGTCAAGCGATTTAATTGTTTAAAATTGTATGGCACGAAGATGTGGCTGTGCTTTGGAAAAAAAACTGACACTTTGTAACTTGACGTAACTATAACAAAATGTAGTTGTTATGGTGTATATATTAATCTAGTGAGTATTTAGCAAGTAAGTAATTGTATTGAAATGGAGGAGATAAAAAAATTAGTACGGATTATAACAACAAGGGTAAAGAAAAACGTTTCGCTGATTGATGTTATTAGTCATGACGAAAACCCTAGCAAAGAACAGCAGCTTTTTAATGGGATTCAAAAAGGGCTGTACAACACAGATGATGAAGCCTCTTTGGGCATGTATGAATCGGACTCCACCGACCAGCGTTTCCGGATGCTCAAATCACGCCTGCGGTACAAGCTCTATAATCTACTTTATTTTGTTGATTTCAACGACTCAAAAGTGAACATCGGATTCCCATACGAGCAGGAGTGTCACAGTTACATTTTCAGAGCCAAAATATTGTTTAAGGAAGGCGAGTATGAACTGGCTGAAAAGCATATCAACAAGGCTCTGGCGATATCAAGGGAAGCAGAGTTTACAGAATTGACACTTTCAGGTCTAAGAATACTGAGGACAATTTACTCTCAAATGTGCAGACCCAATCATTTGAGGAAGACGATTGGGCGGATCAAGAAGTATGAAGAGTTGCTTAAAATAGAGGAGGAAGCTGAAAGTATCTTTTGTATGAAGAAAATGCAGCTTCAAAAGTCAGTTCATTCCAGGAAGACTCACCTCGATTCGACGTTGAAGTCGGTGCAACAATTGCAGAATCTTTGGGAAAAAAGTAAGTCATACAATGTATTTGAACGCTATTATAGGTTAAAAATAAGGTCTAACGAGCTTCTGGGGGAGTTTGAAGGAATTCTTCAGGTTACGGGAGAGGCTGAGGAGATGGTAAAAAAGGGGATAATTAACCCACTTAGATTTGATGTGAGATATAACGTTTACATTAAGACATATGCATACCTCAGGGCGAAGGACTACAAGAATGGTATGAACTACGCTAAGGCCGGTTTGGAGCATATCGGCCGCTCTTCACGTAATTGGTTTTCTCACATGGAGAACTACTACTTAATGGCGCTGCATAGTGGAAACTATGAATTGGCGGAAGATCTTATTGGTCAGGTGCAGAGAAACCCTCACATGGAAAAAATTTCCCAGATGGCAAAAGAGAGGTGGGAGCTGTACAAAGCCTACTTGTATTTCCTTATGCCAAATAGGGACGTGGAGGATGTGCTCGATTTCTCCAAAATTTACCAGAAGCTGCCCTTTTATACACAAGACAAGCAGGGGCTCATGGTCGCCATTATGATCCTGGAGTTTATCGATCTAATGAAGAAAGATAAACTGGATATTGCGCTCACCAAATTGCCAAACACAGAAAAGTATATTTATCGCTACCTCAACGAAAACCCGGAAAGCCAGCGGGAGAAGCTGTTCCTTAAGTTGATCACCATTATGGTGGAAAGTAGCTTTAACCCCACAATAGCAGCTAAGAAGGGAGAAAAGTATTTCAATAGGCTGAAAGGCACGCCAGAACCTGGTGATGCATTTGCAGAGATAGAAATTGTGCCTTACGAACAACTATGGGAAATGATGCTTCAAAACATGGAGCATTCGTTTGTCAAGCTGGACTTCGGCAGGTAGATGAAACTTTGATTAGGTCGATGCTTGTCATATGTTGATATGACAATATAACCCTGCTGGCTCTGTCAGCAGGGTTTTTATTCTTTTAAACTCAGGTAGATTTTCTAGAACGACTGCATTTCGATCAGCCTCGAATAGAGACCAGCTCTGGCAATCAACTCATTGTGGGTTCCCTGCTCGGCGATTTGTCCATTCTGCAATACCACGATAAGGTCAGCATTTTGTATCGTGCTCAGTCTGTGGGCAATCACTACCGACGTGCGGTTTTTCATCAGGTTGGTGAGGGCCTCCTGCACCAGCTTCTCCGACTCCGAATCAAGTGCCGAGGTAGCCTCGTCGAGAATCAGGATTGGTGGATTTTTGAAAATAGCCCGTGCAATGCTCAGCCTTTGCCGCTGACCACCGCTGAGTTTCACGCCTCTGTCTCCTATTTCTGTATAATACCCTTCGGGCATTTCAGCTATAAACTCATGCGCATTGGCGATTTTGGCCGCAGCTATTACTTTCTCCTCATCAGCATCGGCTACGCCAAAGGCGATATTATTCAACACCGTGTCGTTAAAGAGAATGGACTCCTGGGTTACAATGCCCATCTGCTTGCGGATTGAGTCCATGGTGTAGGAGGTGAGAGGCTTCCCATCGATGCACACTTCCCCTTCGTTGGGGTCGTAAAACCTCGGTATAAGGTCGGAAAGAGTGGATTTTCCGCCTCCGGATGGGCCGACAAGTGCTACTGTTTTCCCTTTTGGGATACTTAGGTTGATGTTTTTCAGTACCAGCTCTTTTTCGTAGGCAAACGAAACGTTTTTAAATTCGATTGACGTGCTGAAAGATGGAAGTACTGTGGAACTCCGGGCGTCAGTAATGGCCGACTGCGTATCGATAACCTCGAAAATTCTTTCACCGGCAGCCAGCCCCCTTTGGATATTACTGAAAGAAGACGACATAGCCTTTGCCGGGGGTAATATTTGGGAAAATATGATAAGGAATGCAAGAAACTCTGAGGGGGTAAGGGTGGAGTTGTCCTGCAGGATGAGGTTGCCACCAACGAGAAGGATTCCGGCGACGACTGAAACGCCGAGAAATTCCGAGATCGGCCCTGCCATTTCATACCTTCTGGCAATAGACACATTCTTTCTGGCGTAGTATTGAACCTCTTTTATGAACTTTTGGAACACAAACCTGGTAGCGGTGAACGCCTTGATAATCCGAATGCCGCCGATGCTCTCATCAAGGATGTTATTGATATTCCCAAGGGCCTGCTGGCTTTGATGTGCCCGCTTTTTGAGTCGTCTGGCAATGCCGGCGATGAGGCCACCGGAGATGGGCAGCAGCAGCATGGTGTATAGGGTGAGTTCCACAGACATGCTGAATAGCACAGCGAAATAGCCTATGATCATGGCTGGCTCTTTGAAAAGCACCTTCAAAGTGCTCACCACCGAGTGTTCAACTTCTTGCACATCATTGGTAACACGGCTGGTGATGTCTCCCTTTCTGCGCTCTGTAAAAAAGCTGACTGGAAAAGAGAGAATGCGTTCATACACCAGGCTACGGAGGTTTTTGATGACCAGCGCCCTTATTTTTGCCAGCATTACCGCAGACAGATATCTGAATAAATTGGCGAGAAACACGGAAACTACAATGACTGCGCAAACAAATTTCAAGGCGCCGGTTTTTCCAGCGGTGTCGATAAAACCAGAAAAATGATAATAGAAAAGGGATTTGAAATAGTCGACGCTGATCGTGAACTCGGGTAGGCGTTTAAGGTTCTCCAGCTTCTCCGGCTCTATCTGATCAAAAAGTATTTCGAGCAGTGGGATGAGCACAGCAAAGTTCACCAGACTGAATACGACCTGGAGAATGGTGACCAGTATATAAGTGGGAATAAACTTCCCGAAAGGGCGGGCAAAAGAAAGAAGTCTGAAATAGGTTTTCATTCAACAACGTGAAGTGAGGGCGCAAAGGTAGAGCCTAATGCTGTCAATTAGAAATAATGATGTTTTGTGTCGGTATTGAGCCGGATGCCAAAACCAAAGAACTGATCATTTTTACGCAGCGAAATACTTTCTTGTTGCTCTTTGCGGTAAATGAATCTGGCATCAATGAAAAGATTGTGGAGCAACTGATAGCTGGCCTGTAAGCCCACAAGGTTGATTTTTGTAACTATTCCCTGGCCTGTGGAGTTTCCAAATTCTCTTTCAAAGGTAGCATAGGGCAGTAGTGGATTTCTGCCCCAGTTCGACGCTAATGTATCCTCACCCTGGGAAGCAAGCATTGCCCTGGCAGCGAGTTGAAGCTTTCCAATTGGTTGATACCTAAGCACAGCCACCCATTCTTTGAAATTTGCTCCAAGCGGGTTGGCCATCGGTTGCCGGTAGTGCGTGAAGCTGGTGTAGCTGCTCTGATGGGCGTATGTGTAAGGCCGTGCGTAGTTGTGTTCAAGCTGAAGGTCGAGATTGGAGACGTTGGCCACATCCACCCATTTCAAACCAAGTTGATAGGCGTATTTGTTCGACCACCAGCCTGTCTTGTTTTTCAGGTTGGTAAACGATAGTTCGTCCAGCAGGAATTGCCCATAAGCCGAAAAGTGGTGAGCAAAATTCCATTTGGCATCAAACCCAACAAGCACATTGTCGGGGCTGCCCAGCTGCTGTTCGAGCCCTCTGTAGAAGATAAACGGGTTAAGATAGTTGGGATCGAACGAGCCGGTTCGTAACGAGTCTTCAGGCGAAAACATCACAGCCTCAAAAAGGCCAACGTTGAAGTTTTTGGTGACTTGCCAGTTGAGCTGGTGCATCACCAGGTTTTTGTTGGGGAACTCCTTAGTGCCCAGCAACCCGTCGTTGTAGTAGAATACATCTGCCTTGAGACGGGCGATAACATTAGTATAATTGAACTTCCAGATCTTCGCATTGAACCGAAGGAAAAAATAGTTGTTCGAAAAGTCGGAAAGAAACATCGACCGCATGCCGTTGCCCACGAAGAGCTTATCATGCCCAGCCTGCAAGTGGATGTGTTTTGTGGGACTAAAAGTTAAATAACCATTGGCGGTAATGTAGTCGGTTCCGGCTTCTCCAAACCGCTTCCAGAAACCTTCGTTGGGCACCACATGCCAGCGGTCGATCCATCGCTGTGTGTAGGCCGGAAACACTGCCTGATTCTCGGTGAGGTAGGTATAAAAGCCCAGTTTTTCATCGATTCTGCCCCGAACCACTATGCCACGTGTATTGATAAATGGCGTTGAGGGAGAATTTGCGTCGTGCCCCACATCAAATTGAAAAACAGGGCTGACGTGAAGATCAATACCATCTTCCTGCACATGAAAGGCGTCGGACGGTGTTCTGTAGAAATACTTCAGAATAGGTTTTTTGCTTTGGGGCGCTGCTTCCAGACTGTCGGCAAAGAACTCCCAGTTGTCCTGTCGCAGATATTTTTCATTGAACTTGTCAGACGAGCTCTTGAAAACACCAACGTTGGACACCGAATCGACAAACGCAGCTGCCGACTGGCGCAGTGTTGGCTTGAAAGAGCTGAAATAGCCATCGTGCATCTTTCCGCTTTTGATCTCGTACCGGTCAAGCAGGTGGTAGTAGTCGCTCCACAACGGCACATTGGCGCTTTGGGCAAATGACTCGGTTTGGGCCAGGCAAAATAAAAGGAAGACGAATGCTAAGTTTTTTTGCATGCAGCCGCTAAAATAACAGGTTTATCTGGTTAATAAATGAGCCGACTCGCTGGTAGCACAATTGTGCCCGGATCCAGCATGGCGTTGATGAGTGTGACGGATTCAAAGAATTTAATGTCGCTGAGCTCGATTTTTCGTTCGGAGACCAGACCTTTTTCAAGTAGAGATGCTCGTTTGGTACCGGCTAGTAAGGGCTCATCAGGAGTGTACCATTTGTCTCCATCCCAAAAGCAAACATTGGCGTAGCTACAGTCGGTAAGTAAGCCATTTTGAGCGATCAGTATGTCATCTGTAGCGCCTCTTTGGCTAAAAAGCGTATTGATAGCTGACCGGTCGGCATACTTATGACGGTAGTCGAGGCGGTTTGCTTCCACTACCGTTATCGATTGGATTGGTCTGACAGAGTAGGGCGCTATTTCGACTTTGTCAAGCTCTTCACCATAAATTACCCTCGCCTTATAAATAGTGGCTTTGTCAAGTTGGGAGGTGTTGAGTATTTCCTGAAGGTTGATTGGTGGCAGCTGCATACCAAAAACTTCCAGCCGACTTGCATCGAGCCGCCGCTGGTGCCATGGCAGGTTTTGGGGTTGCCCGTTAGCTATTTTGATAGACTCCAATAGTAGGCACATACACCTTGTCGATTAATTCCTGATATTCTTGCTGCACCTGGCTTTGCGCTGTGATGCCTCCACCGCTTCGGTAAAAAAGCTGATCACCGATCTTTTCTATGTACCGGATCAGTACGCAGCTGTTCAAGCTGACCCCATCAAAGTATCCTGCGACACCAGTATAGTAGCCTCTTTTTTCACCCTCAGCTTCCTTTATGATCTGGCAGGTCATTGGCTTCGGAGCACCGCAAATAGAGCCGGCAGGTAACAGTTCCGTTATAATTTCTCCCAGATTTGATTCATATCCACTTGGCAATCTGCCGGCAATTTTTGAACTGGTTTGAAGCAGGTGCTTGCCATTGGTGCGAATTTCTTCCGTATACCTGAATTTTTCCACCCGCACGTCGTGGCTCACCCTGCTCAAGTCGTTTCTCAGTAGATCCACTACTGTCACATGTTCGGCAAGCTCCTTTGGGTCGTTGAGCAGCCTGGTTGCCGCCCCAGGCAAATCGGCGTCTATGGTGCCCTTCATGGGGCAGGTTTCGATGATGTTTCCTGAAATTCTCACGAAAGTTTCTGGAGAAAAAACCACCCACTCGTCTTTGTAGAGGATTTTGTATTTGGCAGATGAGGCGTGATAGATGTCGGAAGGGCTAGCCGATGTAATGAGCTCAGTTTTGGCAGTAAGATTCACTAAAAATGAGTTGCCGACTTGTAAATGCTGGAAAACCTGATCAAATACCCTTTGATATGTTTCAAACGCCGGATATACTTTTTCGGCGTGAACAGGGGTAGCTTCTTTTTTCGGGTGATTGGAAAACCCTTCGAAGTTGAACAGGATATTTTCGTCAATGAGTGAGGCAATGTCCCAAACCTGTGGGTTGTGTAGCTCAAAGTCGACCACAAAAAAGAATGGAACCCTATCTTTCCCCTTCTTGTTGACCAATTCTATGAATGCGGATAGACTCAAATGACTGATTATTAAACTTCAAAGGTAAATATTTGGCGTTCACAATTGGAGCAAAAAAAAGCTTTTGTTATATTTGCCGTCCGATTTAGGAATCAGTTCCTTAAAAGACTTTCAAAATGAGAAAAGACATACATCCAGAATACAGAGAAGTGGTATTTCAGGACACTTCAAGCGACTATTCTTTCATTACTCGCTCGACAATGAACTCTGAGGAGACCATTAAGTGGGAAGATGGTAAAACATACCCGGTAGTGAAAGTGGAAGTGAGCTCAGCTTCACACCCTTTTTACACAGGTAAGAAACTGTTTGTGGATACTGCTGGCCGTGTTGAGAAATTCAACAAGCGCTATGTAAATAAGAAATAAGCAAAACACTTCTGAAAAGAAGTTTGTGCAAAAAGTCTTTAGGATGCTTAGTTCCTAAAGACTTTTTTATTTTTGCGCCATGAATATTATTCTCTTCGACGATCCTATTCTGCGCCTCCAGCTTTTACCCTTCACCTATACCCGCCCTTTGGCAGACATACGGATAGGTATATTAAAGGTGAATGAGAAGTGGCAGAAGCTTACCGGACACAAAGTGTCGTTTCTCACGGAGAATTATCTGTCTGCGAAATTTCCTTCCCACTTTGCATCTGACAATTTCTATATAAGCGGTGCCTTGTGCCCCACCGAATCGCTTGTAGAAGCTATTATTAACCTTGGTGAAAGCGAGGGGCTGATGGTTGGCGATTACCTCGCTGCTTTTCATTTGTCTGATCAAATACCATACAGTGAGCTTGCCAGCTTAACGCCGAAGAAAAAAGTGGTTTTTGAAGGCGAGGCTCATTTGATAGATCGTCCGTGGCGGATCTTTCAGTGGAATGGCCTTCAGATTCGCAGCGACTTCGACTTAATCACTACGGGCCGGATTTCTGAGGACATTACCGACCCATTTACCCGGGTTTACAATCCTGAAAATGTTTTCATCGAGCCGGGGGCTTCAATTAAAAGTGCGATCATCAACGCTGAAAATGGCCCCGTTTATATAGGAAAGAATGCCCAGGTAATGGAAGGAGCCATGATAAGAGGGCCCTTTGCCATGGGTGAGCAGTCGATTATTGGCATGGGAGCGGCTATCCGTGAAAACACCACCGTAGGGCCCTACTGCAAAGTAGCAGGCGAAGTTTCCAATGCGGTGTTTTTTGGCAACAGTAACAAAGGCCACGACGGCTACCTGGGCAACGCTGTTTTGGGCGAGTGGTGCAACCTCGGGGCTGATACCAATGCCTCCAACCTCAAAAATAATTATGCCAATGTGAAAGTCTGGAGCTTCGCAGATGAGGCCTTCGTTGATTCCGGGTTGCAATTTTGCGGCTTGCTAATGGGCGACCACTCCAAATGTGGCATTAACACCATGTTCAACACAGGGACGGTAGTTGGGGTAAGTGCCAATATTTTTGGCGGCGGCTTCCCCAAGTCTTTCGTTCCCTCGTTTGCCTGGGGTGGCTCGGAAGGCTTCACCACCTACCGAATTGAGCAGGCGCTTGATACCGCCAGCAGAGTACTGGAGAGAAGAAAGATGCCATTGGATGAAACAGAAAGAGCGATATTGCTGGAAGTATTCGAAAGGTCAGCTAAATTCAGGTCGTGGGAGGAAGAATAGATGCAATTTAGAGACATACCAGGGCTAATAGAGGAGAAATCGAGGCTGATTGCCTCGGTGCAAAAGAACCACATGGCGCATGCTCAGCTTTTTAACGGGCCGGAGGGCAGTGCCAACCTTTCTTTGGCCTTGGCCTTTATTACTTACATCAACTGCGACAAACCAGGTGACACCGATTCGTGTGGTGCATGCCCATCATGCAGCAAAATGGCTAAGCTGGTTCATCCCGACGTCACTTTTGCTTTTCCCATTGCAGACATCCCCAACAAAGACTTCAAGGAGGTGGTTTGTAAAAACTACCTCAAATGGTGGAGGCCTTTTCTGGTGGAACAGCCCTATGGCAATCTGCTGGACTGGACTCGCCATTTTGGAGCGGAGAGCAAGCAGGCTATTATTTACAGAGAAGAAAGCCGGCAAATTATCAGCGCCCTGTCGTTGAAAGCCTTTGAGGGCAGGTATAAAGCCATGCTCATTTGGCAACCCGAAAAAATGAATATTCAGGCGGCCAACGCCTTGTTGAAGATAGTAGAAGAGCCGCCTGAAAACACCTTTTTCTTCTTCATTTCCAACAACTATGAAGCCATCATTAACACCATTATCAGTCGAACGCAACTGGTAAGTGTCAGAGGCTTTACCGACGAGGAAGTGGCGGACTACCTTGTAAAAACGGCCGAGGTGGATGCAGCAAAAGCGCAGTCTGTGGCCCGGCTGGCTGCTGGCAACATGAACCTTGCATTGAGCCTGCTCAACGAGGTTGAAGACGAGTCAACAACGATTTTCAGAGAGTGGATGCGGATTTGCTGGTCATCCGATTTTGAGGGTATGGCCGGGCTTACTGATAAGTTTAACGGCATGTCGAAAATGGCTCAGAAAAGCCTGCTGGAATACGGCCTGACCGTTTACAGGGAGTCGCTCATTGTCAAGGCTGGTGAGGCCAGCTTACAGAGAACGATGCCTCACGAAGAAGAGTTTGTCAGCAAATTTGCCAAGTCGATATCTCTGCCCACCATTGAATTGGCTGCCAGGCTGCTAAACGATTCTATTTACCACCTTGAACGAAATGCGAATCCCCGGATTCTATTTATGGATTTATCACTCCAAATGGCCGGGCTTTTAAGAACCGGAGAGCTCCAATATCAATGAGAATGAAGAGCAGCTATACCATTGGGAGAAATGACATCATTGACTTGCCGGAGTTGGATCTTTTCAATATAAAAGCCAAAATAGATACCGGTGCTTTCACTTCTGCTTTGCACTGTTCCAGAATTAAGGTAATTGACAAAGAGGGTACGCCAACAGTCAGCTTTCAGATTTCGGGAGCTACAATTGGAAGGAAGGGCAGCACTAAATTTGAGACAAGTGATTTTACCCAGCGGAAGATCAAAAGCTCAACCGGACACATCGAAAACAGAGTGATCATCAAAACACGCCTGGTGTTGTTTGGCAAAAAGTTCAGAACAGAATTCTCGCTGACTGATCGTTCAGGCATGAAATTCCCAGTACTTTTGGGACGCAAGTTTTTGAAAAAAGGGTTTGTGGTGGATGTGCGGGAAGAAAATCTTTCTTATAAAATGAAGATCGCACAGTAGAGAAAAATTAAAGCTAGTTGTTGTGGAGAAAATAAAAATAGGAACCAGAGGAAGTTTGCTTGCTATGTGGCAGGCTGAGCACATTGCTGAGCTTTTGAACAAAGCAGGCCTTGCTACTGAGCTGGTAACCATCGAAACCAAGGGTGATAAAGTGCTCGACGTGTCTATAGCCAAAATTGGCAGCAAAGGGGTTTTTACTGAGGAATTGGAAGAACAGCTGGCCAGCGGAAGTGTGCACATCGCTGTTCACAGCGCCAAGGACATGCAGTCGACGCTGCCCAGGGGTTTTGAAATTATCGCCTTTACTGAGCGGGAAAGAGTCAACGATGTACTGGTAAGCCACAAAAAAGGCATTTCGCTCGAAGACAGAAAAACGCCGATTGTGGTCGGCACGTCTTCCACCCGGAGAGTCGCCGTGCTGAAGCACTATTTTCCACATATAAAAACGGTGGAGGTGAGGGGAAACCTTCAAACCCGCTTTCGCAAAATGGAAGAAGGCCATTGTGATGCACTGCTGCTGGCGTACGCTGGTGTGCACCGCATGGGACTTGCCGATAAAATTGCTCAGGTGCTTGATACAGATTTGTTTGTACCGGCTGTCGGTCAGGGCTCGGTGGCTGTGGAGGCCAGCTCCAGTCTGGATCCAGCTATCAAGAAAGCCATTAGAGATGCTGTTAACCACGACCGCACCGCAGCCAGGCTCATAGCCGAGCGGGCTTTTTTGGAAACGCTGGAAGGAGGCTGCAGCATTCCGGTATTTGGACTGGCTACTTTACATGAGGACAGGCTTAAGATCAAAGGGGGTATCATCAGCCTGAATGGAAAAACGATTGTGCAGGACGCTGTTACAGGAAAAGTTGCTGACGCACGGGCGCTCGGCAAAAAGTTGGCAGAAAGACTTCTTGACAAGGGAGGAGATGCTATATTGAAAGAGATTAAAATGCAACTTAAGAAATGAGCAGAGTGAAGCAGTTATTTTGGGGGCTGTCGTTGGCGGTGTTGATTACATCCTGCCGTGGAAACAAGGACTATCTTGTGACAATACACACGTCGTACGGCGACATGAAGGCGGTATTGTATGACGAGACCCCACAGCACAAGGCTAACTTTTTGAAGCTGGCTGAGAGTGGTAAATACGACAGCACAATTTTCCACCGGGTCATGGAGAATTTTATGATACAGGGAGGTGATATCAACCGCAAAAAGCCCCGGGATAAAAAAGAGCCGGAGTATACTGTCCCTGCCGAGTTTGTACCCAGATATTTTCATAAAAAAGGCGCATTGGCTGCGGCCAGGCAGCCCGACGAAGTTAACCCGGACAGGGCCTCAAGCGGCAACCAGTTTTACATTGTGCAGGGAACGGTTTATGAATCGGAGGAAGCCCTGAAAGTAGACCAGGAAAAGCTGGGAATGGCCATCAGAAAGCTGCTGGAAGATTCTACGCAGGTGGAGGTAAAGAACAGACTGACTGAGCTTTACATGGAGGGAAGGAAGACGGGAAATTTTGATGCCTATACAGCTGAGGTGCAGAGTCTGGTTCCGCTCGTTAAGGAAAAGATCACTACTGATATCTACACTGAGAAAACTTTCTCACCTGAAAGGGTAGAGGCTTACACAACGATAGGCGGGGCGCCCCACCTCGACGACGAGTATACCGTTTTTGGCCAGGTGGTGGAAGGACTAGATGTTGTCGATAAAATTGCCGCAGTCAAAACCGTGCAGACCGTACCTGCTGTTGAAGTATATATGACAGTAGAAGTGGAGGAAGTGTCCAAGAAGGAGCTGACCAAAAAATACGGCATTGAATACAAAGAATAAGCTATGTCTATACTGATCACCGGAGCTAACGGCCTGCTGGGTCAAAAGCTGGTTGTACTTCTTAGAGAAAAAGGCGAGGACTTTCTTGCCACCGGGAGAGGGGCCAGCAGGATTCCACTCGAAGGTATCCGGTACCAGTCAATGGATATTACCAACGCTGCGGAGACGTTCAAAGTCATAGCTACTGAAAAGCCGGAAGTGGTCATTCACACCGCCGCCATGACCAACGTGGATCAGTGCGAGACGGACAAGGAGGGCTGCTGGTTGCAAAATGTAGCGGCGGTAGAAAACATAGTAAAAGCCTGCGAGGCCAGCGGTGCATTTCTTTTGCATCTTTCTACGGACTTTATTTTTGATGGGGAGGATGGCCCGTATGACGAAGAGGCCAAAGCTAACCCGGTGAGCTACTATGGGGATAGCAAGTTGGCAGCTGAAAAGGCTGTGATGGCTGGCAGAATAGACTGGGCCATGGCCCGTACCGTGTTGGTGTACGGCATTGCTTTCGATATGAGCCGGAGCAACATTATTTTGTGGGTGAAGAAAAGCCTTGAGGAGGGCAAAACAATCAACGTGGTGAACGACCAGTGGAGAACCCCCACGCTGGCAGAAGACCTGGCCATGGGCTGCTACCTTATTGCGAGGAAGAAGGCTAAGGGCATTTTTAATATTTCTGGCAAAGACTTCATGAGCCCTTATCAAATGGCCATTGCCACGGCCGACTATTTTGGTCTTGACAAGTCCCTGATCAATGAAACGGATGGCTCAAAATTCAGCCAGCCAGCCAAGCGCCCGCCTAAAACTGGTTTTGTGCTGGACAAGGCAAAAGAGGTGCTGGGTTACAATCCTCACAGCTTTGAAGAGGGGATAGCCGTGTTGGCGGAGCAGCTCAAAAAATAGACGGCGATTTTTAAAGCCGCGGCAACCCCCCCTTTTTTCCTAGCATTTTATTGTGTATGTATTCTAGTGATCAAATGGCATGTCGCACTACCCCGCCAGCTTCTCATTTGGCAACGACTTCCCGATACAGATTTTGCAAAAAAAGTAGGCGGGAGCCTCGAAGCCATTCGAAACTTTCATGAAAATGGCTACTTATTTCAGTATCTTCTCGTAAAATTGGATATTGGCACTTATGAAAGCCATTCAAACAACTGCCCTGTTATGCGTGTTCCTGTACCTGTCAGCGTGTCAAAGTAAGCCAATGAAAGAACCTCACGTAAAGCTCTATCAGGAAAAATTCCGCCCTCAGTTCCACTTCTCGCCTGAAGCCCACTGGATGAACGATCCTAACGGGATGGTGTATTATGAGGGTGAATACCACTTGTTTTATCAGTATTACCCGGACAGCACCGTTTGGGGGCCTATGCACTGGGGGCACGCCGTGAGCCCTGATATGGTCAAGTGGGAACATTTGCCTATTGCCCTTTACCCGGACAGCCTCGGCTATATCTTTTCGGGCAGTGCAGTGGTTGACTGGGACAACACGGCTGGTTTTGGCACTGAGGACAACCCTGCCATGGTAGCCATTTTTACCTACCACGATGCAGCGATGGAAAAAGCGGGCAAAGAGGATTATCAATACCAGGCAATAGCTTTTAGTCTTGACAAAGGGCGTAGCTGGACTAAGTATGACGGAAATCCCGTGCTGCCCAACCAGGGAATTCGTGACTTTCGTGACCCCAAGGTGAGCTGGAATGCTGCGGCCGGGAAATGGATCATGACGCTGGCAGTTGCTGACCATATCAGCTTTTACAGCTCGCCCGACTTGAAGAACTGGGCTTTCGAAAGTGATTTCGGCAAAGAATTAGGAGCGCATGGGGGTGTTTGGGAATGCCCCGATCTTTTTCAACTGGAGGTAGAGGGTAGTAATGAAGAAAAATGGGTGCTGCTGGTGAGCATCAATCCCGGCGGGCCCAACGGCGGGTCGGCCACACAGTATTTTGTGGGAAGTTTTGATGGCAAACAGTTTGTGCCCGATGAGGAAATACCGACTACAAGGTGGGTAGACCAGGGCACCGACAATTACGCCGGCGTCACCTGGTCGGATGTGCCTGCTGAAGATGGGAGAAGGCTTTTCCTTGGGTGGATGAGTAACTGGCAATATGCACAAGTGGTGCCTACCGAAGCCTGGAGAAGTGCTATGACTTTGCCAAGAGAACTTAAGCTAAAGCAGGTCGGAAGCGAGGTTGTGTTGATCAACTTCCCGGCAAAGGAGGTTGGAAACATTGTTGGCAGTGGGAGGTCGTTCCAACCAGAAAATGGTCAGATCATTGAGCTTACTGATGCTCTTGTGGCGATTGACTTGGCGCTGGATGGCACCAGCTTCGATGGCCTTTCGATCAGCCTGGGCAACGATGCCGGTGAGGTGGTGCTGATTGATTTTTCAGATTCAGTGGTTTCAATCGACAGGTCAAAATCTGGTCTCGTAGGTTTTGAAAAGGGCTTTGCTGCTACTCACGTTGGGAAGCTCCTTAGCGGCACTCGCCCAGCCTCGATTCGGATATTTGTCGACACTGCGTCGCTGGAGATTTTTATCAATGAAGGTGAGCTGGTACTGACTGAGCTGGTTTTTCCAACACAACCTTACGATAAGCTTACGGTGGGCTGGCAGGGAGGTGCAGTAGTGAAAAATGTAACCCTCAACAAAGTGGAAGCTATTTGGTAGCACCCACTTTTCGCTTGGTTTGTTAGCCTGAGTGATTACTGGCAGAAAATTTTGTCATACTCTTCTCCCCGAAAGGCTTGCGATTTGATGGGATTGCCTTTGGCATCAGCGTAAACTACCACATAAAATTCGGCTTCCCGCACATGCTTTTCGGCGAAATAAAGCGGGAGAGTGTCGCTTCCAAGGTTAACAAGGTCGTTGTAGGTGGGGGCAAGCACCACGCCATTTTTGCTACTCAAAACCCCATATCCATCGTTAGTGTATATTTTCAGTATCTTTTCTTCATTGTCGTCTTTCACCACCTGAAAGTTGATGAAAGGCATATAATATGTTTTTTTCCCATCAAGGGACGTGATGCTCCACAAGCCTTCTTTCTGCGCCATCACCAGGGAGTCGTTCCAAACCTGCACCTTCTCATACTCAAAAGGAAGCACAGTCTTTCCTTCAAAGTTGGTTAGGCCGGTTGCACCTTTGAGGGTGGTAGTGAGCAATTGGTCGTTAAAATACCTCGCACGGGTTTCATATTTGGGAGCTGCCAGAGCGCCGGTGGCCAGGTGATAGCTGCCAAATTTGCCGTCGAGCAGTACGGTTACCAGCCCTTCTGCATCGGCCTGCCCAATTCCGTCGTATTTGATGGCAAGGGTTTGCTTGCCCGTGGTGTCTACAATGCCTTGCTTCCCTCGGTTTTCAACAACCAGGTAATTGGGAGAAAGATAACGAAGTGAGCCTTGTTTTAACTCAAACAGAAGCTTTCCCTGCATGCTGTAAACCTTTTTCAGTTTGCTATTTTCTATCACCAAAAACTGACTTTTGCTGTCATAATTGTCCTTTCGGTAGGGGTCGCCAAGCACATACACCTTGTCGCCTTTAGTGAAATCGACTCTGGTGCCGTTGTAAAAATGGGCAGTGCCTTTTAGGTCCTTGAAGGTGAGAGCAACGTCTTCATTGATAAGTTTTGCTGAGTCGAGTCGGAAAATAATGCCTCTTGCGCTTTGCTTGTTAACAAGCGCCCATGCGGTGTCGCTTTTCCATGCCAGCCATTGGGAATTGAATTCAACTTCAGGAAAAAGATTGTCAGAGTATTTTCGGGTGTCGTTATAGAAAATACGATAGCCAAAAGGCTGCTTCACGAGCCAGTTGTCACCCATAGGATAGATATTTTGAACACCCATGGGAATAACGACTTCCTGGTTTTTGTCGATGATGCATTCTGAATCACCATTGTAGCCAATCATGTCACCATTAGGCAACTTTTCCAATTCCTCATAAACGAAAGAGAGCTTCAGCTCTTCCTGATTGGCAATGGCAGCAATTTTTTTGATGTTGGTGAAGGCCAACAGGTCATCTTTTATAAAAATCCAAAATTGGCCTTCCACAGTGATGTCATCATACTGAGGGGCGATAAGTATCCGGCCATTGTAGGAAGCCAGGCCCGCCTTTTCGCCTTTTGAGATCAAAAGCAGCCTGCTGTCCAGCAGCGAAATATCGTCATATTGCCGGGGAAGAATCTGGTAGCCAGATTTATGCCAGACTCCCATTTTTCCTTCCGAGCCTGCCTTGATCAACCCACCACCGATACTCTCAACAACGTCAAACTCTCCTTCAGTAATGATGCCGCCTTGACGATTAATAACTTTGTCATCCACCAGCAAAAACTCACTTACAATGTCACCACATAGGTAGTCGGTACTTATCGATGAAAAGGTAGGCCCAAACAGCACAGCACCATTTGGCTTCAAAAACCCATACTTTTCGTTTTCGTAGAAGGGCACCAGATAGATGTTTTCAAGCTTGCGCAGGTTGTCGAGGGAGTCCTGAATGGCTCTGGTGGGTGTATAACGTGAGTAGTATTGAAAGTTATAGGCCGCCTGATCAATAGCGAAGATGAAGTCGAAGGCCCTTTTTTTCATGTGCGAGTTGGGGTACTCTGCCATGAACCTGAGGTACGATTCGGGTTCGTTGGCCGCAGTCATGATTTCGAATATTTGCTCTTCAGCCTCCTTTCTAAATGGCGTAGCTGGAAAATTTCGAAGGAAATCTTTGAAGCTGCTTAGCTTTCTGTCTTTCGTGAGGTCGTTGAAAATAAGCACTTTATACCGTTCTTGTGCTTCAGGTACCTGTTCAGCCTCGGGGTAGGCTTCGTAAAACCGCTGGTAAGCCTGCCAGGTGTTAACTTCAGAAGCATCGCTAAAGGCGACACTATCTCTTTTTGTTCTGGCAAGGGGCACCTTGTCGGCATCGGCGAACTGCCTCATGAAGCTTTCGTAAGCGACCACATCACCTTGTGCAACAGCTCTCAGAAACGCCAGGCTGTCTACCCGCTCCTTTTGTACTTCAAAAAGAGACGGGTAAAATCCATTCTTGACACTTTTTCCCTGCTCTTTTTCAGTAAGCAATGGCCAGTCGACCCTTGCTGCAAGTATATATTTTTGAGCACTGTCGATACTGTAATCGGGAAGTGAGTCAATCGTGTAGATAAGTGAGTAGAGATAATTGCCCCCGGGGTTAACGATGTCGTCCTGTAGCGATTCTATAACTATTTCTCTGGCTTTGTCTACATCGCCCTTGGCTAGCGCCTTGGCAGCTTTTTTGTTCTTATCGGCATGCAACGAAAAACTTATCAGCACTGTCAGTACTAGCAAGAAGGGTTTGTGCATTTTCATAAATAGTCGATACCGATTTATTTTAGCTGATCTCAATTACTATAGACTGCGAAATTACTAATTTTATTGTGGCTAAGCAGACAACACCACTTCTCTTTGTACTGAATGATTAGCAAATTTCAGTATTAGTAAGTATTTAGAAAAAACCTGATGGCTATGGTGTAATTTATGAAGCTTCCCCGCCCACCCCGAAAACAGACACGGCTTTCAAGTTATCTGCTGAAGATTACTCTCATTACTTCTTTATCGGCAGTTGCTCTTTACTTTTTATCTATTGGCACCCTCAGGGAGATGGCTGTGAAGCTTGCCGGAACAATCATTGTGCAGGTAGTGGAGGAGGAGAGCAATGGTTTTTACGGCGTTAGCTTCGACAAAATTGAGATTGACCTTTTCAGGCGGCAGATTAACTTCAGCAATTTTCGGCTGAGCGTAGACTCGGTATCGCAAGGCCGGTTCCATTCGGGAGAGGATACCAGGGAGAATATGTATATCACGCATATCCCGCTGCTGACGTTGAGAATTAAAAGCCTTTATGACCTTTATCTGAATCGAAATCTTCAGGTGGCAGCAATAGATATTCTCCAGCCAGACATCAAGTGGTACAAAAACCCGAAGGAGGAGAAGGCCGTTACTTTGTCGTTGGAAGCCGGAGATTTTTATCAGCTGGTAACTGACTACCTCAACCACTTTGAGATCACCGACTTCAAAATCACTGAAGGCTATTTCACGTATATTAAAAATCTGAATGATGTTCAACAGACCTACCTGGTAGGCCCGGTCAATGCCTCAGTTGATAACTTCGAGATAGGGCAGTCGGTGAAGAAGGAAGACAGGTTTTTGAACACCGAAAAACTTTTGTTGCAAATAAGCAAGCAAAGCGTGAAGTTGGCAGACAGCATTCACGTAGTAGAGTTCGACGACCTCTCCCTTTCAACCGAGACTTCCGACATTGTATTCACCAACCTGAAGCTTAAACCAAGAGTAGAAAAGCTGCCAGTGCCCGACAGTGTAAATAGCTACGAGGTTTTCATTCCTAAGTTCAGGCTGACAAACGTCGATTTTATTCAGGCCTACAACGATAACATCCTTCAAATAGGAGAAATATTTTTTGAAGAGCCTGCCATCAATATTAATGAGGTAACCAGGGTTACCAGAAAGCGGGGAGAAAATCAGGAGAGCACTTCCATTGTCGAGCTTCTCACCTCTCTTTTCGATGTGATTGAAGTTCAAAACTTTGACCTTGACAGGGCCTTGTTGGACCTCAAGTTCTATGGAGGAAAGAACCAGGATCGGTTTACGGTGCAAAATGCCAGTGTGGGCCTCAGAAAGTTTCGAATAGACACCAGTACCGTTATTTTCAGTCGGGACAACAAGATTTTTGAGCATATTGATTTTACGGTTGACGAGTACGCTTACTTTCTGCCAGACAGCATTCACCGATTGTTTATTAAGAAATTCCGGTTTTCGACGCTCGATTCCATTATCCGTGGCGACAGCCTGGTGATTGCACCAATACAGGGTTTGAGCCAGAGGTGGTTTGCCGAGAAGGCTGACATGCAAAAGCGATTTTATGTACCTGCTTTTGAGCTTAGTCAGGTGGAGCTATGGAACGGTTGGGAAAACAAGGAACTTGTGGTTGGGAAACTCGAGATAAGTAGCTCCGAGTTTTTTCTGAAAAGGCTCAATGACCCAAAGAAAAAGATTGGGTTTCGAGAAATAGCCAACTTTTACCCCTATATCAGCCATATATTCTCAAGCCTGTCGGTGGCCAAACTTCAGGTAGACAAAAGTGAGGTGTACTTTTACGATAGAGAAAAACAGCGGTTCAGTTCGCCGGAAATCGAGGTGTTTGCAAGCTCCTTCCGGGTCGATAGCCTTACTCAGCTCGACTCTACAAAATTTTTTCACGCCGATGACCTGGTTGTGAAAGTGGGGCAATCCCGGCTGCTTTTTCCTGACGACTCCCACATTCTGGAGATTGGAGATTTCAGTTTTAATCCGATCAAGGGTAATTACATCGTTGAGAACGTGGTGGTAACACCCTATACGCCATCAGGCTGGTCGGCTGAGGGTAAAATCAGACAGATGAAAATGACCGGCTTTTACCTGAAAGAGTTTCTGGTAGAGGGTGAATGGCTGGCCGACAGTGTAATGCTGATAAACCCCGATATCAGGATTAACTCATACCAGAGGCGGAAAGGCCTGAAAAAGGCGTCGCTGGGCAAAGTGGAGGTAAAGAACCTGGACATCTATCGGGGCAATCTTTTTGTGAACCTAAGAGACACCTCTTCGCTGCAACTTTCCGACTACTCAATTGGAATGACTGGCGTTGGCTACCAAATAGGACGCACTACTAATTGGCATATAGACGATGCAAGTACAACTATTGCCGGGCTCAAAATTGCTTTGCCGGGCAAGGTGAATATGGATGTGAAAGATATCAAAGCGTCGCTTAGTGACTCCACTTTTACCACCCTCGATTTTAGCTATACATTGCCACCGGGAAAGGGGCTTGCCAGGCTTGTTACACCCAGTATTGACATCAGCGGAATAGATGTACTGGCGGTTATAAAGGGAGATCATATTAAGTGGAATGAGGCAACTTTCGGGGGAGCAAGCATCGAATGGGCGATCGCAGGAGGATCGCCTGAGGAAAAAGGAATTGAAGCCGCAATTAATAACGTAAAAACCCGGATACTTGGCGGCTACGACTATGTGAAAGGAAATGAGATACACTTTCCCCTGCGTTTGCTCACAACCCGACAGGACACCATTTCAAAAAGGATTAGCAATATCACTTTTGACCTGGGTGACATTTATTTTGACAAACAATCTACTGTTGCCAATTCGCCCATAGGTTTTGCCCGGGATATATCTATGGAGACAAACCAACAGGATTTTTCCTGGCTGGATGGGTTCGATACCTTTGCTTTGAACAGGTTGTTGTTGAGCACAGCCGACAGGAAGATTTCTCTATTGGACTTTCGTGTGGCAACAGACAGGGAAGGTAAGTTTATTGCTATGGCTTTTGCTCCGCAACTCGATATTTCGGGGTTGGATTTAAAGGAGCTGCTGCTGCGTGGAAATTTTTCGGCAGACTCGATACAGGCCAGGTTGGATTTTTTGGCCATAGATGATAGAAACACAGGAGCCCCGAAAGGCGGCAAAAGTAAGCCAGCAAACGGAAACGCCGCACTAGGTAATTTGGCAGTGGGGTATATTAACATCGACGGCGACAAGCTAAGCTATCAGAATGACGCAAAGAACCGTTCGTGGGAGATTCCTTCATTCGAGATACAGCTCAGGGGCTTCCTGATGAATGAAAATCAGAAGATGAAAGAGGATCGTTTGCTGTTTAGCGAAGCTTATAAGGTGTCGCTGGACAATATCGCTTTTCGTTTGCCCGATAGCCTCTATAGAGTTCAAATTGACAGACTTTCTATTAACTCTCAAGCACCACAGGTGGTGATTGAAGGACCCACCGTGCTGCCGTTTTATGGTATGTACGAGCATGCCCACGTGGTAGGGCATCAAACTCCCTGGGTGCAAGCGAAGGGGCGACAGATAGCTTTGTATGATCCTAACCTTTTCGGCTTGCTTCAGGGGGATGAAATTGTTGCTCGCAAGGTGGAACTAAGCAATTTTTACGTTCGGATGTTTAAGGACAAACGGCTGCCGTTTCCGGCTGACCAGATAAGAAGCTTGCCGCAGCTCCAGCTTTTGGAAATGAAAATGCCACTGCAAATTGACTCACTGTTGCTCACAAATAGCGCCTTGCTCTATCTGGAATTTGCCGAGGATGGCACCGAGCCGGGCGAGCTGATGATTTCGGAACTCAGCGCACGGGGAACCAATATTACCAATAAGCCTGAGGCCATTGCCCGCAATGCCTATGCTAATTTGCATGCGCAGGCACTTATGATGGAAGCCGGGCAGCTCAAAGCCGATTTTGTATTTGACTTGACGAGTAAGGCAGGCACTCACTATGTGACAGGAAGCGTCGGCCCAACGGATCTTCAAAAGGTAAATTCATTTCTTGTGCCGATCACCTTTGTGCAGGTAAGGGACGGTAAACTCAATGAGGCCTATTTTAACTTTGAGGCCGACACTTCGGTGGCTGTTGGAAACATGGATTTTCTTTACAACGATTTAAAGATAAACGTGCTAAACAGAAAAGAGGAAAAACAGGGAACCGGGAAGGCCTTTGAAAGTTTTTTTGCCAACGCATTTATCGTTTCCTCCAACAACCCTACTCTTTTCTCTACCCGCCAGGGTGGGATCTTTTTCGAAAGAGATACTTCAAGAAGTATTATTAATTATTGGTCAAAGGCGTTTTTAAGTGGCGTTATCAGCAGTATCGGCGCCCGAAGCAATAAGGATAAAATCAAACATTGGCAGGAGGAGGTGTACGAGAAGAATGCCACCCAGCAAAGTGGAACAAATGAAGAAAAGTGATTTGATCTTTGTTTACGGCACACTCATGTCGGGTTTCGAAGGGCCTTATGCAGTTTTTCTCAGGAAAAACGCTGACCTGCTGGGAGAGGCCAGCTGTAGTGGGTACCTTTACCGTGTTTCCTGGTACCCGGGCCTGGTGTTGTCGCCTGAAGCACTCGCCTTTGGTGAATTGTATAAGATCAAGGAATCGTCGGGGATAACTTTTTGGGCTACCCTTGATGAATATGAGGGGGTTGACCCAGCGCTATTAGTAGGCGATGAATATATCAGAAGGCAGGTAGACGTGCGAATGGATGGCAAAGCGTTTACTGCCTGGACTTATTTATTCACTGACCCGAAAAAAGGAAAGCCAATTGCCGGAGGCAGATTTTATCCAGATACAAGTGAACTATGACGGATTTTCTCAATAAAATTCCTTTGCCATTACTCATCATTGTAAGTGGGATTGTTGGTGGGCTGATCCTGAGGTTTATTATCGTTCTAAGCATAAAACTAGGGCTGAGAGGAAGTGATCAAACTGACTTCATCAAATCACTCAGAAAGGTAAAAACTGCCAGCCTCACTTTGGTGCCTATATTAGTAATCTTCCTGACTTTCACTTTCTACGATCCTGAAGACACCTTCCACAACTGGCGGCTGCTGTTTCAGATATTGCTTATTATATCGGGTACCTGGTTTCTTATCAGGTTAACCAAGGTTTTTCAGGACATTATTCTCAGCCAATATGACCTAGCGAAGGATGATAATATCCAGGAAAGAAAGGTCATTACCCAGCTCACGTTTATGAAAAAGCTGGTCATTGTGGGGCTGTGCATCATCGCTTTATCTGCCATTTTGCTAAGTTTTGAGGAGGGTAGGAAATTTGGTGCCGGACTTATTACATCTGCCGGCATTCTCTCTATCATTGTAGGTTTAGCTGCTCAAAAGACTATTTCAAACCTGCTTGCGGGGCTGCAAATTGCTTTTACCCAACCCATCAAAATAGACGATGTGGTGATAGTGGAAAAGGAGTGGGGCAGGATTGAGGAAATTAACCTCACTTATGTGGTAGTGAAGATATGGGACTTGCGAAGGCTGGTGGTGCCTATCACTTATTTTGTGGAGCAACCTTTCCAAAACTGGACAAGAACCGAGGCCAGCCTGATTGGTACGGTGTTTATTTATACCGATTTCCGACTTCCTCTTGATCCGCTACGTAAGCAGCTGGTAAAATACCTGAAAACGGATCCTCTCTGGGACAAAGAGACACAGGTTGTTCAGGTTACGGACACCACAGAGTCCACGATGTTGGTGCGAGCCCTGGTTTCTGCCCGCAACTCGTCAGATGCCTTTGACCTGCGGTGCAATGTGCGGGAAATGCTTATCACCTTTATTAAAGACAACTACCCACATTATCTGCCAACCACACGGGTTTTGATGGAGCCTGCGGATAAAAAGGAATAAAGCTTTTGAAATAGGGGAATAGGTGATAATTTGATAGTTGATTATTACACCCGCTCTCATGATTTCAAAAAAGGTACTGATTTTTTTGTGTCTATTGGCAGCCACCGTTGCGTGTCAACCACCCAATACAGCAGAAAAGCTGGGTTATCCGGCTGACACCAAACTCTTGATCATTCATGCCGACGACCTGGGAGTGGCACATTCAGAAAATGCCGCCTCTATTGAGGCTTTTGAAAAAAGCGGCATCAGCTCGGCCAGCATCATGGTGCCGTGCCCCTGGTTCCCTGAGATAGCGAGATACGGAAGAGAACACCCCGACAAAGACCTTGGCCTTCATCTTACACTGACAGCCGAATGGGAAAACTACAAATGGGATGGTGTTTCCATGCCATCACAAATTCCGAGTCTTATCGGAGCCGATGGGTTCTTCTATCCTACTTCAGAGGAAGTGGCGCAGAAAGCCAAACCAGAAGAGGTGGAAAAGGAAATAAGGGCACAGGTGCAAATGGCTATCAACGCTGGCTTAAAGCCTTCGCACCTCGATTCTCATATGGGGAGCCTGTTTCAAACTCCTGATCTTTTCAAAATATACCAGAAGGTGGGGAAAGAGTTTGGCATACCTGTGATGATCCCCGCCGGATTGTTAGAGGCAGCGCCACCACTTTTTGAGGCGATAGATGAGGTTTTTGTGCCAGTTAACCGTCTATATATGATGGGGGAGGGTGTGGCCGCCGACCAGTGGGGCAGCACCTACACTGGCTGGATGAAGGAGCTGCAACCCGGACTTAATGTGTTGCTGGTGCATCTGGCTTATGACGACGACGAGATGCAGGCAGTGACAGTCAATCATCCCGACTTTGGAGCGGCATGGCGGCAAAGAGACCTCAATTATGTGCTGAGCGATGAATTCAAGGAAGTGCTCAAGAGTGAGGGCATTCAGCCGGTGACCTGGCGACAGATACAGGAAATAACTTTTAACCAGAAATAGCCTACTTAAAATATATTTACCATGAACATTTCGAGAAAAGAAGCATTAAAAAAAATGGCCGTCTCCTCCCTGGGAGTGGCGATGGCGCCATCTATCATAAGCCAGGCGGCTCCAGCAACCGGCAAAGCAGCACGGAAGGGCAATATCAACCACTCTGTGTGCCAGTGGTGCTATGGGAAGAAAACAATAGAGGAGCTTTGTGAAGCGGCTGTTGATATAGGGATTAAATCGGTGGAACTGCTGGGGGAAAAAGACTGGCCTACGCTCAAGAAGTATAACCTGCATTGCGCCATGGCCTATGGCTCGAACATTGGACTCAATAAGGGATTTAATGATCCCAGCCTGCACGCTGAGCTTTTGAAGCAGTTTACGGCGTCAATACCAAAAGCAGCCGATGCTGGATTTACCAATGTGATTACCTTCTCCGGCAACAGAAATGGCATGGACGACATGGTAGGCCTGGAAAACTGCGCCAAAGGCCTTGAGCCCGTGATGAAGGTGGCTGAAAAATACGGCGTGACCATTAGCATGGAGCTGCTCAACAGCAAGCGCAATCACCCCGACTACATGTGTGACAAGACCCCCTGGGGCGTGAAGCTGGTGGATAAGTTAGGTTCACCAAACTTCAAGCTGCTGTATGACATCTACCACATGCAGATCATGGAAGGTGACGTAATTGCCACAATCAAAGAGTTCCACCCATACATCTCGCATTACCACACAGGTGGCGTACCGGGCCGCAACGAGATTGATGAAACACAGGAGCTTTACTACCCCGCCATCATGAAGGCCATCATCGAAACAGGCTTCAAAGGCTATGTAGCGCAGGAGTTCATTCCCAAGCGTGACGATGTATTTGCATCGTTAAGGCAATCGGTAGATATCTGTGATGTTTAATCAGGCATAGACCAATTGGAAAAGACAATCCTTCTTGGGTCTGGAAACCATAAGTTCTCTCTGAAAGCTCAGAGAGGACTTTATTTTTTTGTTGGAGCAATTTTTTTACTTCAGGGATCATTCCATTTTTGGAAGCCGGATAGCCGCCCAGGTTGGTGTTGGATTTTGACCGTGCTACTGACGCTGGGTGGAATATTTTACTTTTTTATGGCCCTGACGATCACCTCCGAAAGGTCAAATTATTCCCCGAAGGTGAGAGTAACAGATGAGCAGATAGAAATCCGCTCTGGTTTTTTTCAGAAGAATACGATTTTACTTTGGACTGATATTAGGGCAATTACGTTGCTGTCATATTCCTTCGTTTTTGAATTGACTGAGGGTGTCCAGAAAGTAGAGTACCACACTTCTGCGTCAACCTCAAAGGAAATTAAAGCGGCGATATGGAAACTGGCTGAAGCCAAAGGTATTGTTGTAGCTGCCGGTTAAGCCCCATGGTTTACGATCCTCAAAAACACCATCGCCGATCGATCCGATTGAAGGGATATGATTATTCGCAACAAGGGGCATATTTTGTCACAATTTGCACCAAGGATAGGCAATGTTTTTTTGGGGAGGTGGTGGACGGTAGAATGGTATTGAATGATGCAGGAAATATGATCAATCGATGGGTGATGGAATTACCAAATAAATTTTCAGATATAGAATGCGATGTTTCGCAGGTAATGCCCAATCATTTCCACGCCATTATCATCAACAACGGAAATCCTGCAGGGGCCGACCCGTGTGTCGGTCCAAATAACACATCGGACGCATCCTTTTCAACCAACAATTCGGCCACGGAATTACTGGGCGAACACAAGGGTTCGCCCCTATATCGGGTTATACAATGGTTCAAAACCATGACAACCAACGAATATATACGTGGTGTAAAAAATGCCGGGTGGCCTGAATTTAACGGTAAATTATGGCAACGGAATTATTGGGAACATATCATACGGGATCAAAAATCTTACGACCGCATAGCCCAATATATTATCAGTAATCCGGCGAACTGGGACAAGGATCAGCTGAACGGTGTCGATAAAGGGCCTAATTGAGGGAGGCTAATCTATCATCTTCTCCACCCCCACATAGTACAAATCAAAACCACCTTTGCCTCCCGGTCTGTTCGACGAGAACAAGAGAAGATTATTGTCAAAGCCTATATCGAAGGCTAGAATCACGGGTCTGTATTCATCAAATTCCGTATTGATGCGCTCCCCGAAATTGATCGGCTCCGACCAGGCATTTCCTTCATAAAGACTGTAGTACAGGTCAAACCCACCATAGCCTCCTGGTCGGTCAGAGCTGAAAACCATTAGCTTGCCGTTGATAAAGCCACATTTATCGTTCCCTTCAGCACTACTGATGGAGAGTTTCTCAGGTGCGATAGCCTCAGCAGATGAAAGAGAAACAGTGGGGTCATCAATAGACAGGTCGATTTGATAGAAATCATAGACACCGTCCTTGTCTGTGCAATAAATCAGCTTCTCTACTGTCGTGGGATCGGTAGCATACCGGGATTCCCATTTAAAATCTTTACCAAAGAATGCTGGATAAAGCTCATTGGCTTCCGTGTTAACCATGGTGAGGCCAATGGGCGATGCTGCTGCTACCTGACTGCTTTCGGTGGGATCAACATAAGTAAATTTGATATCAAAATTGCCGGCACAATCATTAGCATACAAGAACAAATAGGTCAACTGGGTGTTGTTGTTCACCTGAGTTTCGTAAGTAATTGAGTATGGCCCCAGTTCATTGCAGAATGTGTTGACAGAGTCGAAGAGGGAACGCATTGGTAGCGAAGTGCCCCGGGCCTTGTTTACATCAATTGTTAAATGTTCCGCAGCATAGTCCCATTGCAAAATGAGGTTCTTACCAACAATGTCGTAATGATTTACATCTCCCCTGTTTGATGAGAAATGAAACATGTGCTCATCGTGAACTACAGGAAGATCCATGTTGTAGTCGTCTTCACTCGAGTTGACGGCTTCAAAGTTGACCACGTCGTCAGGAAAATGGCCTTCCGAATATTTGTTGCTTTTGTCGCAAGAGGAAGCGATTAGCAGGATGAAGAATAGTTTGATAAGAAATTTCATATTTTAAATATAGTTCAAACGTAGAACACTCATGGATATTGTGTCTTTGCCTTAGACTTGTCAAGTGCCTTGTTGAGAATAATCCCTTGACCAGAATCACCATTTCCCACTGACTTCTATCATCCAATGGCGGCGCCTAAAAAAGTAGTTTTATATGTCATCAGGTCATCAGCAAGAGCCGATTGCCTGGAGGACAGGAATAGGAATTAAACACGTACAGCCATGACTACCAATTATCAAAAGATTTACGAACAACTGGGTAATCTGTTTTTTGCCATTGCTATGGCCGACAACCACCTCAAGCACAAGGAGGTGGAAAAGCTGAAGGAACTTGTGAATAAAGAATGGGTGCCTTTGGAGCATTCAACAGATGAGTTCGGCACTGATGCCGCTTATTATATTTACATATCGTTTGATTACCTGACCGACAGTTTCACGACAGCGGAGGAGGCCTTCAATACATTTAAGGAGTATTATGAAATACACAAGGCAGTATTTAGCGAAAAATTGAAGGCCAAGATACTAACCACGGCGACTGATATTGCGGTCTCTTTCAGAGGAATAAGTAAGGCTGAGCATGAGTATTTGGACAGGTTGGAGCACCTGTTTGAAGTGAAGGCGCCTCAGCTGAAGTGAATAGTGGGATTTTGGGCGGTAAGTGAAGAGAAATGAGAAAAAGGGTCACATACCACAGTGCAGTGTTTATCGCCATTTTAGTGGCAGCTGTTATGATAGTGCTCAACAGTTGCAAGCCAACAGCAGGGCATGTGTTAGGTGGCCCGGACGACTCCCTGGAAATTGGAGTGGCTGCCACGACAGTTGATACCACCTTGCTCAAAGAATACGGCTTGACTTCGACATCGTCCGTTTTGGCATTCTACAAAGGCAACGGTGCTTCGCTGGCCTGGTTCAATGACGGCAAGCTGCTGCCGGCGGCCGATTCGATGCTGGAGGTGGTGAGGGAAGCGGAGAACTATGGGCTGTCACCGGAAACCTATAAGTTGGCTGAGTTGGAGGTTTTGCGCAACGAGTTACTGGTTTTTCAGTTTACAACACCCGACAGACTGGATATTCTCCTAACAGATGCGTTTGTCACCATGGCAAGGAACCTTGGGCACGGCATTTCCGGGCAAGTTGCCAGCACACCCGGAGTGAATGCTGGTGACTACGCTGAACTATTGCGCAAAACGTTGGAAGAAGGTGAAATAAGGCATTCGCTCGAATCGCAAGAACCGTGTGGTGAGCAATACCTTGCCTTAAGGAACGAGCTGAGAACGCTTTTGATCCGGCGGTCGACGGCGCCGGATGATTTGCCTGATATTAACAGCAAAATTTCAAAGCTAAAGATCAACATTGAAAGGTGGCGCTGGGAGGCTGGCCCGCTGCCAGAAAGGTATGTGTTCATAAACATTCCGGCCTATCAGCTGTCCGTGATAGAAGGCGGCGAGACTGTACTCCAGTCAAAGGTGATAGTGGGTGCTAAAAGTACGCCCACGCCAGTATTGGAAAGCAGCATCTGGTGTTTTACCATTTACCCTTACTGGACGGTACCAAGGAGCATTGCCGTGAAAGAGATTCTGCCTAAGATGAAGACAGACAGCGGCTACCTCAGCCGACATCTCTACGAAGTGCTGGACTACAAAAACAACCTGGTAGATGCGAAGGCCATTGACTGGTTTCAGTACAATGAAGATAATTTTCCCTACTACATCAGACAGAAAGAGGGAAGGGAAAATGCCCTTGGAATTGTGAAATTCAGGTTTGAGAACCCCTATGGGGTTTATCTGCACGACACGAACGCCAGGCAGCTTTTTTCAAGAAAGGACAGGGCGCTGAGTCATGGATGCATTCGCATGGAAAAGGCTGAGGAGTTTGCCTACTATCTGGTGAAAAACGACTCGGTCTACAGCAATCCGATGCTATTGGCACAGTATTTCAAGCTGGTGAAGCGAACAGAGATCAGCGTGATTCAGCCTATCCCCATCTACGTGAGGTACTTTACCGCCTGGGACGAAAACGGGCAGATAGTTTATTACCCTGATGTCTACAATAAGGACGGTCGGCTGGGTTTCAGGGAGGTGCTGTAAGTGCAAAGCAGGCTTACCTCTCTTTCGGAGGAAACTTCTTTAGCACGATACCGATCCCTTTTCGAAGGTTCCTCTCGGTCATCTCAGGATTTAGTTCCAAATAACGGCTGGCGCTGGAACGCCAAATCATCTGGCCCGTTTCCCTGTCGGCAATGTCCATAATGAGGGTGCCTTCGAGGAAGTAGTACACGTCGGACTGGTCAATGGGGTCAAGCTGCAGAAACCTGTCTTCTTCAAATCTGTATACGTTGGTTTGCCTGTTCTCCACCGTTACGTGAAAATCGAGCAGGAGGTCGGGACTTTGATCGTCGTAAGTAAAACCCTTTTCGGCCATTTCTTTGATGATGGCATTTTTGAGGTTGTTAACAACAGCGCTGTCTTTCATGTAACTGGGGCCTGTAAAGGTGAACTCGCACCCTTGCAGCCAGCAAAAAGTCTTGTACCGGCTAAAATCGGCCTGCCTGTCGAATGACGTGCTGACCTTGGTGGCGCATCCGCCCAGTGCAAGGCTCAAAAACACGATCCATGCGATTAACTTGTTCATTGGTTTTGCTTTAGAACCCAACTTAACGAAGTGCTGGTGGCCATTGAATGACAATTGTCAACTCAATGCATGCCTTTTGTTTGCAATAGGGAGCTGGCAAAAAAGCAGAAAGCCCGGTGAACAGCCGGGCTTTCCATATCCAAAATCATAAATTTCAAATCAGCAATCCAAAATTCTTAAGTCGCCCAGGTTTTTCCCACTTCTGAAAATGGAATGCATCCTTCGTACCTGCCAGGAATGGCTTCATAACGCAATACTTGCGTAGCGCCGATTTCCGAAGTAAAGAAACCAAGCAGGGTCAACTCCTTCATCGAGAGAAACCATGGTCTTTCACCCCCACCTGCACTGCTCAGTGCGGCAGAGTTCTCCGCTTTGATCACTTCCAATTGCTTGGCAGCGTCCAATTGATTGAAAGGGTCACCCTCTTTGTCTTCCACCTTCTTGCTGAAAGCAGCCAGCCCATCCATGAATTTCTTCACGTCGGCAGGCTTGTATACCTCATGCACCATTTTTTCAATGAAGGCAGGCACTCCGGCATCTTTGGCGCCGGGTGTGCCAGTGGCTGGGATGATGGTTTCGGCAATGGCCTCCAGCTCTACGGCCTGCTCTTTGGTCACATACTTCGGCGTCCAGTAAAGGCTGGGCTCTGCTGTGCATCCATTCAAAATACCCATTATCGCAGGAGCTGAAACAGATGCTCCCATGAAAAGGGCCGTCTTTTTTATTAGTTCTCTTCTGTTCATGGTTGTTCTGTTTACAGGTTTTGCTTTTTCATTTCCTTCACAGCATAATCGGCCGCTCTGGCAGTAAGTGCCATGTAAGTAAGCGACGGATTTACGCAGGAAGCCGAAGTCATGGCCGAGCCGTCCGTAACGAACACATTTTTGCAGGCATGCACCTGGTTCCATTTGTTCAGCACTGAGGTTTTCGGATCACGGCCCATTCTGGCAGTCCCCATTTCGTGAATTCCCAGTCCGGGCCCACCTGCGTCGTCGTAGGGTGTGACGTTTTTCATGCCTGCTGCTTCAAGCATGGCCACGGCCTGCTCTTTCATGTCCACCCGCATTTTTAGCTCGTTTTCTTTGATCTCGCAATCAAAAGTTACGGTTGGCATGCCCCACTTGTCTTTCAGGTCGTTGTTCATCACCATCTTGTTTTCATGGTAAGGCAACATTTCACCAAAACCGGTAAGACCTATTCCCCACTTGCCGGGGGTCATCATCATTTCTTTAAGCTGTGGCCCAACTTCCATCTCGGCAACACCTCTGCCCCAGCCATCACGGCTGCCACCACCCTGGTAACCATAGCCTCTGATGTAGTCTTGCTTGTCGCTTCCGATGTTTCTGAAACGTGGAATATAGATGCCGTTAGGCCTTCTGCCTACATAGTACTCATCTTCGAAGCCATCAAAATCGGCCCTGGCACCTACACGGAAATGGTGATCCATTAGATTGTGCCCAAGCTCACCACTGTCGTTGCCAAGTCCATTAGGGAATCGATCCGAAATGGAGTTGAGCATGATAGACGTGGTATTGATGGTGGAGGCATTGAGGAAAATGATATTGGCATAATACTCAACCGTCTCAAGTGTTTCTGCGTCGATCACTCTCACACCAGTAGCCTTGCCTTTTGCTTCATCGTAAATCACAGAGTGAACGATGGAGTTGGGACGCAGTTCCATGTTGCCAGTAGCCTCTGCCGCTGGCAGCGTAGAAGCATTACTGCTAAAGTAGCCACCAAAAGGACACCCCCTGATACACAGGTTGCGGTACATGCACTTGTGGCGGCCGTTGTGATCCTGTGTAATATTCGCCGAGCGGCCCATGGTCATGATCCTGTCTTTAAAGTTGGATTCGATGCCCTGCTTTACATGCTTTTCGATACAGTTCATCTCCATCGGAGGGAGGTACTTTCCATCGGGAAGCCCAATCCAGCCATCGGCTATACCGTTTACCCCAATGTACTGCTCGGCGTAGTCGTACCACGGTGCTATGTCGGCGTACCTGATAGGCCAGTCGACTGCGATACCATCTTTGGCGTTGGCCTCAAAGTCGAATTCTCCCAGGCGGTAGCTTTGGCGGCCCCACATGATGGAACGCCCTCCAACATGGTAGCCTCTGATCCAGTCAAATCTTTTTACTTCTGAATAAGGCTGGTCTGTATCCTTGATCCACCAGTGCTTGGTAGAGTTTTTTACGGTGTAGCCTGTTCTGTTCTGTTTTTCGTAGTCTTTTTGCTCTTCGGCGGTAATCCTATCGCCATTTTCAAGCTCCCAGGGATTCAGGTTCATCGTTGGGTAGTCAGCAACGTGGCGCACCATTCTGCCTCTTTCCAACACCAATGTCTTGAGTCCCTTCTCTGTGAGCTCTTTGGCTGCCCACCCACCACTGATGCCGGTTCCCACCACAATCGCATCGTAGGAGTTTTGCTGCTTTGCTTTCAGGTTCAAATTCATGAGATAAGGATGTGTAGTTTAAATATTATGTATCCGTTGTAATCAATTCAAAATATAGAAAATCTTTTCGGCTTACCCTTTTAAAACATACTAAAATCAGGGCCAGGGCCGGAATTAAGGTACCGAAATGGTGCTTCCAAAGAACAGCGCATTCAAAAACAGCTTGTTGGTTCCATACCAGTAGCCTCTGAAGTTGCAGTTGTCGGTGAACAAAATAGTTCTGCCCCGGCCACTGCCATCAAGTAGAATCGAAGGAGAATTCTTCACCTTCTCAACATTAGAAGGGGTGACAAAACCAGCCAACCATGGTTGAGCGGTGTACTGCGCCGCCGTTCTGAACGGGCTCTCACTTGACTTCAGAAAGATTGAGCTGTTCCGGTATACCGGCAGTTTCTTTGAGGTATATCCAAAGGCAATTGGGTTGGTTAAATCGATGTCAGCTTCGAAAATCACCCCGCCGATGCTTTGAGCGCCATAGTAGTTGCGGGCATCTTCATAGTCCATTCTCCCCGGAGTCTTTTCGTCTTTGCTTTCTGCCAGTTTTTCTTTCACCAGGCCTTTGGATATCGCCCATTGGGTAGCCCCTTTTTGAGTGATAAGCGTTCCTCCACCACGAACCCAGGCTTTCAGGTCTTCAATGAAACTATCTGACACATCATTGTACCGTCCGTTCACCAGGATCACAGTATTGTAGTCCGAGAGCCTCACCTGTCCTATGTCGCCCTTGTCCACTTTTGTGATGGGCATACCGATTTTGCTGTCGAGCAAATGCCACACTTCGCCAGCTTCATAAAGGAATATTCCCTCACCGATAACCATCAGCGCTTTGGGAAGCGTAACGGTTTCGAAGCTTCTTGAACCAAGTCCGACACCTTTGTCGGTGTAGCCAGTGGCCGTTGCATCAAACGTCAAGCCTGAGAGCTCACTTGCTTCTTTTACCAGGGAAAAGAGCTTGTCTGCATCCACATTCTGATCGGCAACTGACACGAGTATCGAGCCATAGGAGTAATTCTTTTCAGCGCCTTTCACTATGGCTGAAAAAGGCTGGTAAGCAACTTTGGCAAAAACGCCGTTTTTCAGCAAATGATAAAGCGCCTTTGGTGCCGCATATTCTCTCCAGTCGAGAATGTAGGCATACGTTGCTTTTTCTACTGTTTGCTTTGCCGCTGGAACTGCTGTGAGTTCAGCACCAAGTGCAGGTGCTTTGGCTTTGATTTCAGCATGTGGTAGCCCATAGGCCAGTATCATCGTCCACGTGGAGGCGTCGTAAAATACGGAGTCATCGTATTGTTTTACCTTCTCAAAAACAGAGCGCACCATCCGGTACTGATTCTGGTTAGTAGGTACGAGGTAAGATTTTCCGCTTTCGAAACGCTGCCCCGACAAGGTTTGAGTTGTTGGATTCTCATACACCTTTACGTGGTGCTGAAGCAAAAGATCAACGAAGGCATTGGTTCTTCCGCTGTCAAAGTTATCGCCAAACACATAGGCTTTGATAGGATCCGCAGCGCCCTGCTTTACGCTTTCTTCGAAGAACTCCTTCATGTGGCGTTGAAAGGTTTCTTTTTCCTTTACCACACCTTTCACTGTCGCCAGGCTGGTAGCCACATGGTTGCGAATGGTGAACGCAAAGGTGATGTCCTTAGTGGTGGTGTGCTGCAAATGCCCACGGCTACTGGCTTGCTCGAAAGTTACACCGAGGCCGCCATGTATGTCGGCATAGGTGGCGCCGTAACCTGGGTAGGAGTTGTCGTACTGCTCTCTTAAAAAATACAGGGAGCCGAGATCGTCCATGGACTCGTGAAAATATTTGGCCATGACAGGATTCAATACATCATAGTTCTTGCGGCCTACCACGGGATTTTCTGATCCATAAGGCTTCGTTGGCTCGAAGAAATAGGTGCTGTTGGTACCCATTTCGTGAAAGTCGGTCACCATGTTCGGGTACCACTTTTGGTGCCACTTAATTCTGTTTTGGCTTTCGATGTGAGCGAGCGGTAGCCAGTCACGGTTGAGGTCGTACCAGTAGTGGTTGGTTCGCCCGCCGGGCCACACCTCGTTGTGCTCCCTGTCGATCGGGTCGGCCACCGGTGGAAAGCCTTTGTGCATATTGGCCCAGTTGGCATGGCGGTCACGGCCGTCAGGGTTGAGAGATGGCTCGATAAAGATCACCCCGTTTTGACGGTATTGCTCAGCCTCGGGCTCGTTGGAAGCCACCAGATAATAGGCTGTGAGCAGGGCAGCTTCCGCTGAGCTTGGCTCATTGCCGTGCACGTTGTAGCCCAGGTGAATGATAGCAGGTATTTTGCTGATGTCAGGAATCGGCTGGGCCGGGTCTGTCAGCTTGAGGTGCTCCGTTCGTATGGCTTCGAGACGGCTAAGATTTGCCGGACTGGAAATGGTGAGCACCACCTGCGCCCGGTGTTCATAAGTATAGCCGATATTTTGAACCGTGGCTCTGTCGGAAACGGCTGCTAGCTTTTCCATATAAGCCACAATATTGTCGTGGCGGGTATGCCATTCCCCGATAGGGTAGCCAAGAAATTCTTCCGGGCTGGGGATGCTGGGGTCAAAGTTTCCGTGTTCCGGAAAGAAATACTCGTTTTGGGCCTGAGCTAACCCTGTGAATACAAAAGCA
>TARA_R110002012_G_scaffold5110_3_pt1 | contig 70897 bp, 70 predicted proteins | sample TARA_R110002012 | Tara Oceans TARA_R110002012 (sample SAMEA4396515) | marine metagenome | biome: Westerlies Biome; feature: [DCM] deep chlorophyll maximum layer (ENVO:01000326); material: water (ENVO:00002006), including particulate matter (ENVO:01000060) such as... | depth 40 m
TTTCAGCTTCAGCTTTCGTCATCTTGACCTTAGGAGAGATCTCATTATTTGCCTTAGAAACTGATTGTGCATACTTGGACCTGCTCACTCTTGTGAAACATCCTCCCTAGCCCTCCTTCGAAGGAGGAAACTTGAGTTCAAGTTCAACTATTGTCATCTCGACGGAAGGAGAGATCTCATTATCTAGCTCAGAGAAGTTGCTAACTAGCAATTATTATTTGAGTGTACTCAGCGTTATGTGATTTCTCCACAAGGTCGAAATGACAATGATTTCAATTTCAAGTTCAAATTCGATTTCAGTTTCAAGTTCTCAAATCCAACTGTTCTTACTTGAGTGTGCTCAGCGTTATGTGATTTCTCCACAAGGTCGAAATGACAATGATTTCAATTTCAAGTTCAAATTCGATTTCAGTTTCAAGTTCTCAAATCCAACTGTTCTTACTTGAGTGTGCTCAGCGTTATGTGATTTCTCCACAAGGTCGAAATGACAATGATTTCAATTTCAGGTTCAGTTTCAAGTTCAAGTTCAAGTTCAATTTTTCTTACTCAAACCTGCTTACTCGTATGTGATTTCTCCACAAGGTCGAAATGACAACGGATTGTTCAAATTCATCTCCATATATTTGATATTGTATCCATTACAATCATAAGTTGTATTTTGGTAGTGAAATAACAATCCAAACTATTTCTGGAATCAAATTATTAACGCGTGTTCTTTCTTTTTCAAATATTGCTTCACATTTGATTGTGATAAACAAGCTTAAGACTGTTAGGAAAGAATGCACCAACCGAATTAAACAATGGAAGACGTACCAGATAACATTATCTCTGTTGAAGAGGCAGATAGCCTTTACAGGACTTATGGACAAAACAGAGCACCTTTTATAGAGGGTGGAGTAAATAAACTATATGAGGATCTTGACAAGCCTTATGAAGCGACCAGATTTGTCACTGCAGATTATGAAAAGATGAAAGCATATATGGCTTTTATTGAGAAAGAATCCAAAGAAGCTGGAGTAACTCCAAAAGGGCTTCGTATCTATTTTGGGGCAACAAAACCTACTAAAGGAAAACCTGGCAGAGAAACTGTTTTTCTAAATCCAGTAGCTGCCTTTAAAGGAGTGGATGGTAATATATCTTATGCGATTCATACTGACTTAGATGGTAACAAACAAGTAATCACGGTAGGTGATGTGATAGATGGAAAAATACCTAAGCCTTCTGACACAAAATCACTTAATGGTGGTATCCAAAGTCTCGCTGGTGACGACTGGGAATATCCGCCACCGCCGAGACAAAATGACCCTAACGATTATCATTAATTAAACGGTGTTAAAATAATGAACACGATACGCATATTGATTCATACAATAGAGCTAGTAGCGGCATTGTGTTCATTATTTACTCTTTGGAAATATAAATCAACACCTCTCAAATATTTTTGTGTGTACTTATGGTACGTAGTATTGCACGAAGCTGCAGCATATTTCTTACTTAGAGAAGGTATTATAAGATTTCAACTCACTAACCTCTATGGATTCATCACTACATTTTTTGTATTATGGATGAGTTACAAATACATTAAGATTAAAAAATTCAAGAATACAACTCTGATACTTTCTGGTATAGCACTATTAATTTTTCTTGCAGAACTAATATTTAAAGGCTTCAAGGAAGTTCTTTTTGTCTCTAAAACTACGGGCTACCTAATAGCTCTAATAAGTTTATTTCTTTATATAATAGGACTCTTTAAGACAAATAGCTTACACAACCCCTTTCGGGAATTGTTTACATATTTTTTATTAGGTTTTACCTTGTTTTTAATAGCATCACCCGTAATATTATTAGCAAGAAATATGTATGCAAATAATATAGAGATGAGTATTAATTTTTCATACATAATGGGGTTCATAGTTTTTTTAATGTATGCTATTTTCTCCTTTGGCTTTATCTATTCTAAAAAAGCATCTGAGTTAGAAGAGAACTAGGTCATTTCTTTTTTATGCTAGTGTGAGCTGTAACAACATTTGCCCTAGCTCCTACTTCCCATAAAGGGACATTTACCCCTACCTCATAAGTAGTACGGATAGTATACTTGTATTTCCCTAACTTGGTTAACGTTTTATTTTCATTAGTACTAACCAAAATTCTAATACACATGAAAACATGTAAATTTCTAACCTTCCTTTTATTGGGCGGATTCTTAATGCTAAGCTGCGGCGGTGAAACCAAGGGTACGCCTCACACAAGTGACCACGATGAAGAACCTCTGGCTGTACCTAGCACCATAATTTCATTGCAAGAAGCAGAAGATATGTACCACAGGTTTGGGAACCAAAGAGTACCACTTATAGAAAAATCAGTAAACATCGATAAAGAAGGTGACTCTATTAAGCCGGAAGATAATCGTTATGTACAAGCAACTCGCGCATTATCTATGGACTATAAAGATCTTAAGGCATATCTAGCTTTTATTGAGCAGCAAGCTAAATCCACAAAAACAGATATCTCAGGATTACGTATTTATTTTTCTCAATATAAGAAAGGTAAAAATGACGGCAGGGCAACCGTTTTTTTAAATCCTATAATGGAGGCAGGACAGAAAGGAGACATAAGAGATGATGTCGCTTTTGCAATTAAAACAGATGGTAATAAAAGTACAGCTGTACCTGTAGGGAAGCTTATTAAGATTCCATCTGAAAAATCTAATAGAGCAGACTTAACAATGCCCATACAGAATGGCGTACAGAGTTTAGCGGGGAATAGTTTGCCTTGGAATCCACCACCAAAAAATGATCCAGATGATTTTCAATAAAACTAAGCCGTTTTAAATGTATGAAGAATTCAAAATTGCAGTAATAACATCTGAATATATAGCAGCAATATTTGCGGCTATATATTTCTATAAGTATCGGAATTCAAAACTCAAATTGCTACTAATTATAATGTGGTACATACCTATTAATGAGGTATTAGGTCAGTACTTATTTGCAAGAACTGAAACTGGATACCTACTTTACAATTTGTATCGCATTATAGTACCTGCAAGTTTTGTATATCTGATTGGCACACAAATTTCAGATTCATTGAGAAAGAAAATTGTATTTGCACTTTCTGCTTTTTGTTTTCTCACTTTTTTGATAAGTATCTATTTTTCAAACCCACTTAAACAATTCTCGAGAACTACTTTCACCATTTTTACAATTGCTGTGTTAATTTCATTATTAATCTATTTCATAGAGTTATTAAAATCTGACAAAGTATTAAATATGAGTAAAAATTTATTTCTATGGATTGCTCTCGGTTTTCTAATATTTTTTATTTCATTCCCTGTAATCTTACTCGCAAGAGAGTTTGTAAGTGACGGAGATAATATACATAGATCGTTAAATTATATTCAATTTACAGTGTCCATTTTATCATACCTCACTATTGCCTTTGGCTTCTATTATGGAAATAAGATAGAAATGGAGAAATAAAACATTAACATTTAAAAAAACACACTGTAAACCCTGTGGACTACCTAATATACATAGTGCTATTATTTGAGTTTGCTGCCGCAATCTCTGCCACTGTATATTATAAAAAGTACAAGTCAACTCCCTTAAAATGGATGCTGCCGCTTTTATGGTATATCGCAATCAATGAGTTTGCTTGTCACATACTACTAGCACCCTATAGGTTTGAGATACTTTATAATTTTTACGAGGTTATTGTTTGTTTGGGATTATTAATCATTACCCGATTGCATTTATCACATCATATACGCATCGCTATAGCAAATGTCTTAATCGTAATAAGCGCTATCGCATTTACTATTACTGCGATTACTCAAGACCCTTTTAAAGACTGGCCTGTGTTCTCATTTACGTTATCTACCATTTTAATCATTATAGCACTCACACTATACCTAGTAGAGCAATTAAGAAGTAATAAAATTGTACGATATACTAGAGATATATTTTTGTGGGTAAGTATTGGTTTTTTAATATTCCACATTTCATATCCCGTGATAATGTTTTCGAGATACTTCCTTGTTACGGATAGTGTTTTTCTATATGAGGCGATTTTTCTTATTCAATTCATTGCAGTAATTGCGTGTTATGGCACGATTGCATTTGGTTTTTATAGAGGAGTACATTCAGCAACTTTAATAAGGCGCATCTTATGATTAAGGAGGAAGTTCTTGTCATATGGCTGGTCTGCGTGACCATTTTGTTTCTACTATTTTTAGTAGCGACTTTGTTTTGCGCCATTGCGCTGTATTATCGTTTTGATAATAAGCCGCGATTGCCGTAAATACAGTTTTTCTTATTTTGATATGAAATTTTAGTGTTGAGTACGCTTTCGCGAAAGCGTAATACAGCGCTCCACGTGTAAAAATCTTACAAAATCCATCTTTATAATTTATTACCTTTCAGCACTAACTTAAAGAAACCCCTACTTGAGTACTCTAATGTATATCTCAGAAATTATAGTGGCACTTGTGGCAACTATCTTCTTTTCTAAGTACAAACACCTACCTATAAAAACCATACTGTATATTCTCTGGATAGCGGTCATCACAGAAAGTATGGCTAAAATATACTCACACTACTACCACAATAATCACTGGGCATATAACCTTTATGCATTCTTATTCTACATTTTGTTTTATAAGATGGTGTATGATCATATAGAAAATACGACTAGAAAACGTATTGTAACATGGTTATCTACAGCGATGATCATAGCCATTATTATTAGAGCTTTTACAGTGCCTGTGGTCACGCACTATATGAGTATTATCTATAATATTGCCATGATTTTATTGGTCGTTTTACTTATGTATTATGCCATAGACCGTCTTAATAGCGATGCACCGCTTAGACTTAAAAACCAACTCGAACTTTTTGTTTTTTCTGGTTATCTTCTATTTGGAGTCTCCTTTATTCCGCTATCTCCATTTATAGTTGGACAGATGGATTTTCAATATTCAAGAGAATTATTGAACACCCTACGAGCAGTCCAAACATTTTCTCTCGTAGTAACTAATATTATCTTAGTCTTTGGGTTTATATGGACAGATCCTAAGAAAGTACCTGCTTACTAAATGTAGTTGTTTAGAGTACGCTTTCGCGAAAGCGTGTTTTAAAAACCATTATTCGCATACTTTGGGGTAAATGCCCTATGGGTAATCAATACCAAAATAAGTACCTTCAACATTCATTATAATTATTCCTATCCAACTATGCTTCTTATCCAAAATCAAGATAATGGCACCTTGTTTATAGTCTTAGTGGCTATTACTATATTACTATTGCTACTAGTTGTGGTAGTGGTGCTCTTCTCTGTATTTATGAAGCGTAAGAACACCTTACTCTTAGAACAGGAGCACACAAAGAAAAAGTTTGAAAAAGAAATTGCAGAGACGCAGATAGAAATACGTGAGGAGACGCTACGCAATATAAGCTGGGAACTCCATGATAACATAGGACAGCTACTTACGCTGGCCAAAATACAAACCCAAAATTGTGGTGGCAGTCAGCAAGATCTTGACGAGGCAGCAGCCACTATAGGCAAAGGACTTACAGAAATAAGAGCGCTCTCTAAGCTTATAAATCCAGAGGCTCTCAAAAATATGTCACTACCGGAAGCATTAAATTTAGAGCTAGAACGTTTTAACAGAATGGCGTATCTAAAACCATCTCTCAAAATTACAGGAACCCCTATTACTATAGATAAAAAGATTGAGACCATCATCTTTAGAATCTTACAAGAGTTTTTTACAAACACCATCAAGCACTCTAAAGCAACTAATCTTGACGTAAACCTACTCTATAAATCTGATACATTACATGTCACTGTAAAAGATAATGGCGTAGGCTTTGACTACCATCAAGCAAGAGCAAAAAACGGCATAGGACTCACTAATATTGAGACCCGTACAAAGCTTATAGGAGCTACAGTAGACTACAAATCAAACGTAGGCGAGGGCACAACGCTATCGCTTACTTACAAACCACAACCACTATGAAAACTATCGTTATTGTAGATGACCATACCTTATTAAGCCAAGCTATAAGCGGCCTAGTAAATTCTTTCGACAATTTTGAAGTCCTTTACACTTGTAAAAATGGGCAAGAACTTCTGGACAATCTTCGTTTTGAAAATAAGCGCCCAGACATCATCTTGATGGATGTAAACATGCCTATTATGGATGGTATAGAAGCTACCGCACAGGTAAAAGAGCTCTACCCTACTATTCTCATACTCGCACTCTCTGTAGAAGAGGATGACCACACTATCTTACAAATGATACGCGCAGGTGCAAAAGGATATTTACTTAAAGACACAGAAAAAAGGACACTTGAAAATGCTCTCAACGAACTTGCTTTAAATGGTTATTATCATACAAATACGGTAAGTCAGCTACTTGTAAAAAGCCTAAATGGCAACAACAAAGATGCATTGCGAGATCGAGAGATCGAATTTATAAAACATGCCTGTACAGAGATGACTTATAATGAGATTGCAGATGTTATGTTTTTGAGTCCAAAAACTGTGCAAGGATATCGTGATAGCGTATTCTCAAAACTCAACTTAAAAAACAGGACAGGCTTGGTGATTTATGCACTTAAAAATGGGCTATTTAGACCCTAATAAGGTAAAAATATAGGTTAAGTTAATCTAGCAACTGCTTTGAGTACTTCCTCTAGTTTACGCACATCAATCTCCTCTGGAGCATGATATCTAAGCGAGCGTAATTGCTTGCGGCCTTCTCCAGCGATTAATACATCATCAAATCCCTGTATAAGTATCCCCTTAGGAAAACCTATATCTACAAAAGTCTTTCTGAAATTTAAAAAGCAGAACATTTTACCGTTTAAGCTATAAAATGGTAAATGCCATTTATAAGCTTCTTCGACCTCTGGAATAGTATGCTTGATAACTGTTTGCAGCTCCATGAGCATAGAACGCCAAGGCTCTGGCTTAGTGAGAATGTATTCTTCGGCTGGGTTCATTGTTTTGTTTTATCTTTAATTTTTAAAACTAAAGATTTTGAAAATAAAACATTTAGCAATTACATTTCTCTTTTTCTCACTTTTTGCAAACAGTCAGACAATTGAAGAACTAGAATTACAGGTAAGTACTTACCCAAAAACACTAAATACCATTGAAGACATTGCTTATAGAATTCACAATGACTTCAACTCCAAAGAACTACAGGCAAGAGCTGTCTATACATGGATTAGTAAGAATATCGCATACGATTTAACCAGATATTACAGCTTTAGATCTCCTCCATTGATGATCTATCGTTCATCAAAAGAACAAGCTAGACAATTAAGAAACTTAGAGGAGCAAAGAATCACTCAAGCTTTAAAAAACAGAAAGGGAATTTGCGGTGATTATGCATCTTTATTTGTAGCCCTTTGCGAAAAATTAGAAATTCCCGCAAAAAAAATCCGTGGTTATACAAAACTAAACCCAAATTTTATTGGGGCAGATCCTGGCATGAAAGATCATGTATGGAACGCTGTATACTTGAATGAGGAGTGGCACTTGGTAGATACTACGTGGGGAGCCGGTTATGAAGTTGAGTATAAAACGAAATGGGAATTTCATTTTTCAAATAAATTTTATAAAGCTCCTCCAGAGGTTTTTATTCAGCACCACTACCCTGGAAATCCAACTTGGCAATTACTCGAAAAACCAATATCAAAAAAAACATTTTTCTCAAAACCAGTATTTTACACCTACTACAGCTCATCAGATGTTAATCTAGCTGATGATCACGAAGGTATTTTAACAGAATATAAAAAAGACACTTATCTGATTTATTTTGATAAGCTCCCAAAAGGAAAGGATATTTATTATCAAAATGCATCATTTAAATTTGCTAAAAAGCTTTTTATCCACAGAGAAAACAACAAATTGGTAGCAAAAGTTAAAGTCAAAAATCCCAGCCAACCTTTTCTTACACTCTTTACTGATAACAAAGCAATTGTAAATTTTAAATTAGAAACGGCATCTCAATAAATATAGATGCTATTTTAAATCATTATCTTCCTACTCTAATTTACCATACATTATCCTTTGTTTATGATTGACTTATCTGGCTTAGACATTGCCATTATTATTGCTCTTTTTGTAGTCATTTTAGGCGTAGGTTTTTACGTAGGGAAAAGCGCAGGAAAAAACACCACACAGTACTTTCTATCGGGTCGTAATATGCCGTGGTGGCTTTTAGGGCTTTCTATGGTTGCAACAACATTCTCTACAGATACTCCTAATCTCGTTACAGATATTGTGCGTACTAACGGTGTCTCAGGTAACTGGGTATGGTGGGCATTTCTCGTTACTGGATTACTAACGGTATTTGTTTATGCAAAACTATGGCGTAAGTCTGAGGTAAAAACAGATATCGAGTTTTACGAACTGCGCTACGGTGGCGCTCCTGCTCGTTTTTTACGAGGATTCAGAGCGATTTACCTAGGTATTGTATTTAACGTACTCGCCATGGCTGGTGTAACTCTTGCCGCAATAAAAATAGGAGAAGTTATGCTTGGTCTAGATCCTGTGACTACTGTTGTTGTTGCTGGAGTAATTACGGTTGTTTTTAGTGCCATAGGCGGATTTAAAGGAGTGGTTTATACAGATTTTATATTATTCTTTGTCGCGATGGCAGGAGCATTTGGCGCTGCATATTACATCGTAGGTATGCCAGAAATAGGCGGACTAGAAGCTCTAATTTCTCATGAAAATGTAAAAGATAAAATCAATCTCCTTCCAGATTTTAACGACACAGAAATGCTTATCACACTTCTCATCATCCCGCTAGCAGTACAATGGTGGAGTTCCTGGTATCCAGGTTCTGAGCCTGGCGGTGGAGGCTATGTAGCACAACGTATGCTTGCCGCCAAGGATGAAAACCACGCCATAGGAGCAACCTTTTTCTATAACATCATGCACTACGCCTTTCGCCCATGGCCGTGGATTTTAGTAGCATTAGCGTCACTTATAGTATTTCCAGACCTCGCAAGTATACAGGAGGCTTTCCCAAATATATCTGAAGATAAGCTAGGACAAGATCTAGCGTACTCTGCAATGCTCACAATGTTACCTAGCGGATTGCTAGGTCTCGTGCTCGCATCACTCTCTGCCGCATATATGAGTACCATAAGTACACACCTCAACTGGGGAGCATCTTATGTAGTAAATGACGTGTATGCACAACAAATTAAACCTGATGCAACAGAAAAAGAACTCGTTGCTGTAGGTCGTATTACCACGGTAATTCTAATGGTGATAAGCGCACTCATCGCGCTTGCTCTTACAAATGCACTACAACTCTTCAATATCATACTGATGTTTGGTGCAGGTACTGGGCTTATTTTTATACTACGCTGGTTCTGGTGGCGTATTAATGCGTGGACAGAGATCAGCGCCATGCTTGCCTCTGGTGTGATTTCTATCCTCATAGAGTTTACTTCACTGGGTGAAACACTCTTTGGAGCTAGCGGCATGTTGCCGGCGTATGCAAAATTTCCTTTTGTGGTATTTAGCTCGACGCTTATTTGGGTTGTTGTCACCTATCTCACACAACCAGAAACTAAAGAAACACTTTATGCGTTCTATAGAAAAACACAACCTGGAGGCCCAGGATGGAAGAAAATTATACTTCAAGCAGACCAAGAACAAGTAAACATCATAAAAACTACAGAAAAGTGGAGTGTACCTATGGGTATTGTCGCAATGCTGCTGGGATGTGTATTAATTTATGGAGCTTTATTTACCACTGGTTACTTCATTTATGGCCAACTTACTAATGCCCTTATTGGATTGAGCATTTGCGTTGTATCTGGAGGATTACTACTCACTGTCTGGAAAAAAATAAAAGGAAAAGTACTATAATGAGACTATCAATATTTATCACCATTTTGTGTTTGAGCCTAGGACTACAAGCGCAAGAAACTACGGAGACATATCAAAAGGCTGTCGCTTTAATCAAAAAAACGCCAGAATTTAAACAGACGGGAGCCACTGTAATTACAGCTTCGGCAGGGACCGTAAGTTTTACAAATCAAGCCTATGCATTCTGGCTAGATGGTATGGACACTCGTTTTGCAGACAAAGATTTTGAGAACTTCTTTGGTGATTTATATCAACCTATTGAGATTCCTGCTTTTAAAAAAGTACGAGATAAAAGAAGATCACCCTACCAGCTTTATGTTTCTGAGACCGAGAATGATATGTTTGTGATAGAAATGCTTTCGCGAAAGCGTAAACGTACCGCAAAGTATCCTACATTTTATCAAGGAGGAAGTACCTCATTTTTATTTGAAAAAACAGCAACTGGCGTACGACTCGTTGAGACACTAACATTGCAGAATAATTAGAGAATGATAGATTGCCAAAACATACTAGACAACACATACCAGAAAGTATTGAAAATGGAGCATGTAGGTGATGTGGCTAGCTATATCCCTGAGCTATCGACCGTAAATCCAGATCAATTTGGCGTTTGTCTCATTACAAAAAACGGAGAACAGTTCACTTGCGGTGATGCCACGGTAAAGTTTTCTATACAAAGTATTGCTAAGGTGTTATCACTAAGCCTTGTGCTTTCAAAAATAGGCGATAAACTCTGGGAACGCATGGATTTTGAACCTTCTGGAACTGCTTTTAATTCGCTGGTGCAACTGGAGAGTGAGAATGGGATTCCTAGAAATCCTCTTATTAATGCTGGGGCGATTGTAATGTGTGATATTATTTGTGATCTGTTTGATGATCCTAAAGCCGCATTATTAGATTACCTGCGAGAAGTATCAGGAATTAAGGATTTACAATACGCAACTGATATCGCCGCCTCAGAGCAGGCAACGGGATATCGAAATTATGCACTAGCAAATTTCATAAAGTCCTTTGAGAACATTCATAACACATGTAATCAAGTAACAGATTTATACTTTCACCTCTGCTCTATAGAGATGACGTGCGAGCAGCTGGCTTATACTTTTGGGTTTCTTGCAAATCAAGGTAAGCAGATCAAAACAGATATGAAAGTAGTAAAACCCGCTCAGGCAAAACGCATAAATGCCATTATGCAAACCTGCGGCTTTTATGACGAGGCTGGTGAGTTTGCCTTCCGTGTAGGGTTACCTGGTAAAAGTGGTGTAGGTGGCGGTATGGTTGCTATTTTGCCTAACGCATTTTCTATTGCTGTGTGGAGCCCAAAACTCAATAAGCACGGTAACTCTTACCGTGGCATGAAATTTCTAGAATACTTTACAGACGAGACTCAGGATACGGTGTTTTAAAATAACGCAGCCGTTCTACATTTATAATGAACCACATACAACCTCCCACACATCTCATCCTCGCATTACTAATAACTATTTTTCTCATAGTAGTTTCATTATTTTACAAAAAGAAATTACTTATCAGTCGAAAATGGTTATTTATAAATACCATCGTTTTTTTATGCGTTTATTTTATTGTTATAGCTGGCACTGTATATCAAGACATCTCCCTACAGCTAGCCTTACAAAAATTTGATCTTAATAGTGACGGATTTTTTAGCGGCAATGAAATTACTCCACAACAATCTGAAGCAATGCAAAAATTTGTTTCTGACACTGGCAGAACATTTTCGGTAATCTCTGGATTACTATATGCAGGAACTATTACTATTATAATATCTCTAGTGCGAGTTGTTATAAACATTCTCAAGTCCAAATGAAAATCTCCATCAAATACATCATCGCATTCTTAATATTACTAGCAACGGAAATATTTATTGCCATTTACGTACATGACGATTTCATAAGACCTTACTTAGGCGATAGTATCGTTGTAGTGTTAATCTATGTGCTTATAATGGGATTGTTTAATATCCCGAGAAGTTTTAAAAGCAAAAACATTACGGCGCTGGCGGTATTACTATTTGCTTTTATAGTAGAAGGTTTGCAAGCAGTTTCCTTTATAAACTACACAGGCCTAGCAGATAATAAACTCGCACGTATTATCTTAGGCACCTCCTTCTCGTGGTGGGATATGCTCGCTTATGTAGGCGGATATCTCTTTATTATAATTATCGCAAAACTTAGAAAGTAAGCTTTGTAGCTCTCAACATCTCGCGTTTTCCTGGAGGTCCAGGTAACCGCTCTACTTGAAAGCCTACAGCCTGCATTGCTCTCCTTGCAGCTCCTTGAGCGCAATATGTTGTCAACACACCATTAGGTTTTAGTGCATTAAACATTTTTGTAAAAATCTCTTCTGTCCATAATGTTGGCTGAACTCTTGGACCAAAGGCATCAAAATAGATTAAATCAAAAACCTCATTATCCGTAATATCTTCAAAACGCTGCTTGCGTTTTGTAAGCTTAAAATCATCACTGATTTTTGATTCCTCTTCCCACGTAGCATCGTGTAACTTATTATAAATTCTTGTTGCATTCTCTTCCTCTAGCTGACTAGCATAATCCATTGCTGCAGCTTCCTCTGATGTAACGGGATAGGCTTCTGCTCCCACGTAGTTAAAAGAGACTTGATGCTTTTGTGCCTCAAAATAGGTGAGCAACGCATTGAGTCCTGTACCAAAACCCATTTCTAGTATTGCAATTTCTTTTTGATCTCGATGTTGTGTAACATAGTGTTCTACTCCGGTCATTAAAAACACATGACGTGCTTCTTGTATCGCTCCATGTTTAGAATGATACTGCTCATCCCACTCTGCAATATGTATCGTCTTTGAGCCGTCTCCTGTAGTTATAATTTCTCTCTTCATTTCTGTTAGATAATGCTAGTAAAAAAGGGTAAGCATACGCCTACCCTTTTTTAATGATTTTATAAAGTGTGACTTAGTCTGCTTTAATTAATACGCCATCTGCCATAAAGCGTAACTCGCGCTCCGGTTTAGTGATCGCAGCAATCTCTTCTTTAGATTTTCCAGCATCTTCAGCCATGTGACGCAGCTCATCTACAGATACTTCCTCTAAGTAAGCTTTTCCTTCTACTACGGCATTTCCATCTTTAGTATCTGTAGGCACAAAGAATCCGTAATCTTTGAACTTTACAAAAACTTGTTCCTCATCTGCTATATCTAAGCGCATCCAGCAACCTTTTGAGGCGCAAACATCATTAATTGGTGCTTCAAATTTCACTACAGCCGTATCGCCTTCGGCAAGAGCTGCATATTTTTCTGAGATCTCGATTTTGGTCATTGCCCCTGCTGCAGATATCTTTTCTCCATAGCTTGCGTAGATCTCTTGAGCTTCTTTATTTTCAGTTTCCGCTTTCGCGAAAGCGTTATCACTCTCATTGCTAACCTCTTTACAACTTAGTAATGTCAAGAAAATTAAGAATATCGTTGCATATATTTTCATAATAGGTTGGTTTTTAGTTGAACATCGTAAAATTATGCAAAAATCACTCGACAAGGATGACAAATCATTAAATTTGTTGCTATGGAAACAACCTCTACACTTCGTATTACAAAACGTGACAACAGTAAAATTGCTGATGTTGATTTTAGTAACCTTGCTTTTGGTAGCGTATTTACAGACCACATGTTTTCTGTTGAATATGCAGATGGCAAGTGGCAACAACCAGAAATAGTTCCTTATGGCCCTATCTCTATGGATCCTAGTGCAAAAGTTTTTCACTATGGACAGGCTGTTTTTGAAGGAATGAAAGCATTTAAGGATGATAACGGTGATATCTTCTTATTTCGTCCAGAAGATAACTGGGAACGTATTAATACATCATCTGCTCGTCTTGCAATGCCAGAACTTCCTAAAGATGTTTTTATGGAAGGCCTTACGGAGCTTCTTAAACTTGACGAAGCATGGATCAAAGCTGGTGACGGTAACTCACTTTACATTCGCCCGTTTCACATTGCAACGCAACCTGGAGTATCTGCATCACCTGCAGATAGGTACAAGTTTATGATTATCCTTGCTCCTGCACAGTCTTATTACTCTGGAGAAGTAAGCGTAGTATTTGCCGAAAAGTATAGCCGTGCCGCTAGTGGTGGTGTAGGTTATGCAAAAGCTGCAGGTAACTATGCTGCTCAGTTTTACCCTACTAATCTTGCAAAAGAAGAAGGGTACCAGCAAGTAATCTGGACAGATGCGAACACACATGAATACCTAGAAGAAGCTGGTACGATGAATGTATTCTTCCGTGTGGGAGATGCACTTCTTACAGCTCCTACTAATGATACAATTCTTAACGGTATTACTCGTAAAAGTGTTATCCAACTTGCAGAAGCAGCAGGAATTACTGTAGAAGTAAGACCAGTGTCTGTAAAAGAAATTGTAGCAGCTGCACAAGCTGGTGAGCTTAAAGAAATTTTTGGAGTAGGTACTGCCGCAGTAGTTGTCCCTTTTAAGAGCTTTGCTTACAAAGGTGAAGATCACAAACTCAACGCACCAGAAAATAGCTACGGTATGAAGTTTAAAAAAGACCTAAACGACATACAGTACAACCGCACAGAAGATAAATATGGCTGGAGAGTCGCTGTAAAATAAGAAACGATTATTCTACATATACAATCCAAGTGACGCAAGTTGCTTGGATTTTTTTGTTTTCTATAACACCCATAATACTGCAAGACTTATGAGTTTTTATTACCTTGTAATCATAACTAAAATAACCATCTTATAATATGAAAAGAGGTAGCGGTCTTAAGATCAGATTACTTATTGGAGTTGCCATCGTTGCATTTGCACTTTTTAAGAATTGCAGTAACCGCGAGGAGAACCCATATACAGGAAAAGTACAGGCGATAAGTATGTCTCCAGATGAGGAGATCGCGATGGGAATACAATATGCACCTCAAATGGCAGAGCAGCATGGCGGTTTACACCCAGACCAGCAACTTCAAGCCTTTGTAGATCAAGTAGGAAATAAGCTCGTACAAGAAAGCATGGCTCGCGAGACTCCGTATAATTATGATTTTCACCTACTACGAGATGAGCAAACGGTAAATGCTTTTGCACTCCCAGGAGGACAAATTTTTATTACCTATGCCCTACTCTCAAAACTTGAAAATGAAGATCAAGTAGCAGGTGTGCTAGGTCACGAGATAGGTCACGTTCTAGGCAAACACAGCGCAGAGCGTGCCGAAAACTCTAGTATGTGGTCTACCATCTCTATGGGGGCTGAGGTAGGCGGCGGCATGGGCGGTGCTGCAGGTTCTATAGGTCAGAGTGTATTGTTAGGTAATGGTCGTGATGACGAGTTAGAAAGTGATGACCTAGGCGTACGTTTTATGATACGCGCTGGGTATGATCCGTACCAGATGATAGGCGTGATGAAAATACTTAAGGCGGCAAGTGGTGGCAGTAGCCAGCCAGAATTCTCTAGCACACACCCAGATCCAGAGAATCGCATTGAACAAATAAAGGAGAGTATCCAGAAATATGGTTACACGGGTCCAGCTACAATGTAGCGCAACCGTTTTCGTCAAAACATACCCAAAACCTCGCTCTCGCGAGGTTTTGTTTTTATCTTTACTATTCAACTTAAGATCATGAACAAGAAAACAATCCTAATGATACTTGATGGATGGGGCATGGCTCCAGACAAGAAAGTTTCTGCCGTAGACCAAGCGCAAACGCCATTTATAGATAGCCTTTATAATAAGTATCCACATGCTCAATTACTCACTCATGGTGAGAATGTAGGCCTTCCAGAAGGACAAATGGGCAATAGTGAGGTAGGCCATATGAACCTAGGTGCTGGTCGTATTGTATATCAAGATTTTGCTAAAATCAATAAAGCACTCAAAGATGATACGCTTAAAGATGAGCAAGTATTGAAAGATGCTTTCGCTTTCGCGAAAGAAAACAATAAATCTGTTCACTTTCTAGGTCTTGTTTCTGATGGAGGTGTACACTCACACATCAACCACCTTAAAGGTCTTATTCTCGCTGCCGAAAATGCTGGAGTTCCTCAATCTTATATCCACGCATTTACAGATGGTCGCGATGTAGATCCAAAATCTGGAAAAGAACTTATAGGAGATATTTCTGCTTTCGCGAAAGCGCACAACGCACAGCTAGCATCTGTAATAGGTCGCTACTATGCGATGGATAGAGACAAACGATGGGAGCGTGTTGCTCTTGCATATAATCTAATTGCCAAAGGTGCTGGAACACCTACTAAAGATGTTGTACAGTCTATTCAAGATAGCTACGATGCTGGTAAGACGGATGAGTTTATAGATCCGCTTTTTGTAACCCAAGATAACGAGAGTATATCTACCGTTCAAGAAGGTGATGTGGTGATCTTCTTTAACTTTAGAACAGATCGTGGTCGCGAACTAACAGAAATGTTGTCTCAAAAAGACTTTCCTGAGCAAGACACTCAAAAGCTAGACTTGTACTACGTTACCATGACAAATTATGATGACACGTTCACAGGTATGAAAGTCATCTATGATAAAGATAACTTAGTAAATACCTTAGGAGAGGTACTTGCAAATGCTGGAAAAAAGCAAATACGCATCGCTGAGACTGAGAAATACCCACACGTAACATTTTTCTTTTCTGGAGGCCGTGAAGAACCTTTTGATGGAGAGTCTAGATTACTAGCACCCTCGCCTAAGGTTGCCACCTACGACTTACAGCCAGAAATGAGCGCCTTTGAGATACGTGATAAAATTGTTCCAGAAATAAACAAAGGAGACGTAGACTTTGTATGTCTCAACTTTGCAAATCCGGATATGGTAGGTCATACGGGCGTTATGGAGGCAGCAATTAAAGCTTGTGAGACTGTAGATACTTGCGTTAAAGATATCGTTACCACCGCCGAAGAAAATGATTACACTGTAATCATCATTGCCGACCATGGAAATGCAGAGGTAATGATTAACCCTGATGGCTCTCCAAATACGGCTCACACGACAAACCCAGTACCCGTAATACTAGTTGATAAGGATATCAAGAAAATCAACAATGGTATTCTATCTGATGTTGCACCTACAGTTTTAAAACTACTAGGCGTAGACCAACCACCAGTTATGGATTGTACACCACTAATATAAATTACATAGACAATGAAATATTTTTATATAACACTCGCACTTCTTGCACTTATGTCAAGTTGTGATAGCTCAAAAAAAACAGTAGAAGCTACTCCTACGCCTCAAGTTGCAGAAACCGTAGAACCGAAAACACCTGTTAAACCTGCACTCCCAGCAGTAGTGGTAAAACCTGCTCCTAAAGTTAAAACAATGTTAGTAGGTAAAGAAGATAGAAGTGCACTAAAGCAAGCTCCTTTTGATAGTTGGTTCAATCCTAACTATGCAAAATATGTAGTAAATACAGATTACATAAATGATATAGAAAAAGGGCTACAAGGCGTTACTATCACCACTTTTATGGGAACATGGTGTGGAGATAGTAAACGTGAAACACCAAGAATGTTTAAAATACTAGATGATGCTTCTTTTAAAAATCAAGACTTAGAGCTTATTACCGTAGATCGTACCAAAAAGAAACCTACAATATATACTGACGGTAATAACATCATACGTGTACCTACTTTTATCTTTAAAAAAGATGGTAAAGAAATAGGCCGTATTGTGGAGCGTCCAGTAAAAAGTCTTGAAGAAGACATGCTTAAAATTTTAAATGGAGAACCTTATAAACACTCTTATGAAAACTAATATTATTGCCTTAGTAGCTATTATAGCACTCACTTTCTCTTGTAAAGAAAAAACCACTACCGAAGAAGTTGTGGTGGTAGAAGAGGTAGAAGTAATTGATGAAAATGTGGACGACAATGGGATTGCCATCCTTTTGGGCGCACAAGAACGAGAAACCCTAGAGTCTGAACCATATAACGAATGGTTTATGAATAGCTATAAGAATCACACGATAGACGTGGAGTCTCTTACGGCTATCAAGGAAGGCCTTAAAGATGTAAGAATTACCATTTTCATGGGAACATGGTGTGAGGACAGCCAGCGTGAGGTACCTGCTTTTTTCAAAATCCTTGACGAAGTAGATTACGAAAGTGAAACTGTAAAACTTATCACTGTTTCACAAGATAAAACAGCTCCAGAAGAACTAGTAAAAGGAAAAGATATAACAAACGTACCTACATTCATTTTTATGAAAGATGGTCAAGAACTAGGTCGAATTGTAGAGTATCCTCTAGAAAGCTTAGAGAAAGATATGGCAAAGATTCTATCTGGCGCAGATTATAAACATGCTTATGCTGAGTAAGTAGAGAATCAATATTTAATTTATAACAAAGGGCTTCTAATAAATCGTTAGAAGCCCTTTGCTATTATGCATAACTAACCGTTGATCTTTTTGTAATTTTGCATAAACTTTAAAGCAATCGAAACAACAAAAACCATAGCTGTAGATTTTGACGGTACCATTGTAGAAAATGCATACCCTGGAATTGGTAAGCCTATGCTATTTGCTTTTGATACTCTTAAAAAATTACAACAAGAAGGAAACCGCCTTATTCTATGGACCTATAGAAGTGGTGCTCGCTTAGATGAAGCGGTTCAGTTTTGTAAGGATAATGGCATTACATTTTATGCCATAAATAAAAGTTATCCAGAGGAAGCTTTAAGTGAAGAGATAAGCCGCAAGATCAACGCAGATATTTTTATTGATGATCGCGATGTACGTGGTATGATGGGCTGGGGAGAAATCTACCAAATATTAGGCAGCAATGCAGAGAAATCACCCACGCTCAAACAGAAACGCAGTAAACCTGCTAGAAAAAAAACAAAAAAGAGCTTTATGTCTCGCATAGAGGAGCTTTTCAAAGACGAAAACGCATAATGGCAATTATACAGAAAACAAGAGAAGAGATAGAATTAATGCGTGAGAGTGCGCTAGTAGTATCTCGCACATTAGGCATACTTGCTGGAGAGGTAAAACCGGGAGTAACCACACTATATCTCGATAAGATAGCAGAAGACTATATACGTTCACAAGATGCGATTCCAGGTTTCTTGGGGTTATACGATTTCCCTAACACACTTTGCATGAGTCCTAATGACCAGGTCGTTCATGGAATTCCTAACAATAAACCTCTTGTAGAAGGAGACATTATCTCTATAGATTGTGGTGCTATAAAAAATGGTTTTTATGGAGATCACGCATACACATTTGAAGTAGGCGAAGTAGCACCAGAAGTAAAGAAATTACTTGAAGTTACTAAGCAATCTCTTTACGTGGGAATAGAACAACTCAAAATAGGTAACCGCACAGGTGATGTAGGCTACGCCATTCAAAAATTTACAGAAGATCATGGCTATGGTGTAGTACGTGAACTCGTAGGTCACGGTTTAGGAACTACCATGCATGAAGATCCAGAAATGCCTAACTACGGTAAACGTGGACGTGGTAAGAAGTTTATAGAAGGGATGGTAGTAGCCATCGAACCTATGACTAATATGGGAACTCGCAATATCACACAGCACAATGACGGCTGGACGATAACTACACGTGATAACAAACCAAGTGCTCATTTTGAACATGATGTAGCCATACTTGATGGAAAGCCGGAGCTACTATCCACTTTTGCTTACATCTATAAAGCATTAGGAATTGAGAGCGATGAGGAAACTTCTTTTCGTCAGCAAGCTTTAGTGCTGTAACTAGTGAAAAAGCTTTTCAAATTTTTCTTAAACGCCATTCCGCGACCTTTATTAATCAGGGCTAGTTATGTGGTGAGACCTATTATGGCTACCTTTTTGAAAGGTGACCGTTACGAGGATCCTATAGACGGAAAAACATTTAAGAAATTTTTACCGTACGGTTATGGTACTCCAAGAGAGAATGTACTGTCTCCATCTACGCTCTCACTCGAACGCCATAGACTCTTATGGCTTTGGTTACAACGGGAAACAGATTTCTTTACTTCCTCAAGAAAAGTGTTGCATTTTGCTCCAGAGCAAGCTTTTTATAAACGCTTTCGCGAAAGCGCACACCTTGATTACACCACCACAGATTTAAACTCTCCACTAGCAGATGTGAAAGCAGATATATGTAATTTGCCTTTCGGCGAAAACAGTTATGATCTCATATTCTGTAATCATGTATTAGAGCATATCCCTGATGACACTAAGGCGATGCGAGAATTGTATCGCGTCTTAAAACCTGGTGGAATGGCAATTTTACAAATTCCTCAAGAACTTGATAGAGCCATAACATTTGAAGATGACACCATCACAGATCGTGATGAAAGAGCTAAGATTTTTGGACAATATGATCACGTTCGTGTCTACGGTCGCGACTATTTTGACAAGCTAAGAAGTATAGGGTTTAAAGTAGACGAAGTTGATTACACAAACACCCTATCTCAAGAAGAGGTAGATAGATATAGACTAGCTCAAGGTGAGATATTACCTATTTGTTATAAATAATCGTATTTTCATGCATTGCTAATTAATCTAATCCAATGGGACATCCAGCTAAAACGATTTGTTTGTTTTTCCTTTTTAGCTCTTACGTTTTATTTGGACAAACTTCAAATGACTGCTTAAATTCCATACAAGTATGTGGCAGCTTACAATTAGGTATAGAACCAGCAGGAGTTGGATTTGACGAATTTTCAATACCTAGTAATACTCGCCCACCTTGTTTTTTCGGCTTTTCTGATACCATCTGGCTAAGTTTTACATTTGTATCGGACGGTACATTTGGTTTTACTATCACTCCTACTAATAATACAGATGATTATGATTTTGCTGTTTATGGCCCCACAGACGACTGTAGCTTACTAGGCGATGCCATAAGATGCTCTACTACAAATCCACAGGCTGCAGGAGTTTCAGCAGCCACTGGCTTATCTACAGCAGAACCTAATGGAGATGTATCGGAAGGCCCAGGAGCTAATGGTGATGGTTTTTTGAGCGGCCTGAATGTTCTAGCTGGTGAGACTTATTATGTTTTAATTGATCGCGCGATAGGTAATGAAAGTTTTGACATTGAGACCACAGGAACCTCACAACTACCAGAAACTCCAACTATAAACCCAACTCCAGACCAAGAATTATGTGACTTGGACGGCCCTGTAGACGAGAGAACTATTTTTGATTTAGCTACACTTATTCCATCAATAAATAATCAGAATAATGTAGCCGTGACATTTCATGAAACTTTGGACAATGTAAGCACAGGCGCAGATCCTATTGAATTAGATTATGTCAACATAGCAAATCCACAAACACTTTATTATCGAGTAGAAAATACGCTCACAGGATGTTTCAATATTAATGAATTTGATTTATCCGTATCCATACCCTTTGATGTGACTTTACCCGAAAATCTTCAAATTTGCACTAACGATCCTCAGCCTATTGTACTTATCACAGAGCCTAATTATGCCTTCTATGAATGGAGCAATGGTCAATCTGGAGAAAACCTCAATCAAATCACAGTCAATACTCCTGGAACTTATAGCGTTATTGTAACAGATATCAGTGGTTGTAGAGCCACAGAGAGCACTACGATTGCTGGAAGTTCTATTGCAAATATCACAGAGATATCTGTTACTAGTTTTGCACAGAATAATAATACCGCAATAGTAAATACGGAAGGTCTAGGCGAGTATGAATATGCTATTGACACAGCAAGTAACTTTCAGGATAGCAATACTTTTACAGGACTGACTAACGATTATTATAACTTTTATGTAAGAGATAAAAATGGATGTGGCACTGTTACTAAAAGACAACTCATTTTAGATTACCCTCGCTACTTCACACCTAATGGTGATGGTTATCATGATGAGTGGAAAATCATTGGTATTGGCGATATTGAAGATATAGCATCCATTTACATATTTGATCGATATGGTAAATTACTAAAGCAGCTATCACCGCAATCTAATGGATGGAATGGAATATACAGAGGAAAATTACTTCCTTCTAGTGACTATTGGTTTTTATTAAAGTTTAATAACCGAGAGGACGTTGCTGGACATTTTCTATTAAAACGTTAATCCTGTATATACTTATTAAATCCCTCCGTCATATAGACCCCGCCGTCATAAACTAAGTAAGCCTCTACGTCTTGACCTTTTAAAGCTTCCTTAGCACGATCAAGGCCCATCGCCATACATGAAGTTGCCCAAGCATCTGCCGTAGCGCAATCTACTGCGATAATGGTTGCACTAAGCACATCACTGCGCTCTGCAGAACCCGTAAGCGGATTTATAGTATGTACATATTGCTTACCAGTAGCTTCATCAATTCGGTTTTTTCTATAATTACCAGACCCAGCCATGGCTTTATCTTTTAGACTGACCAATGCGCTATGCGTTCGTTTCTCTAAGGGCGAGTCAAGATTTTCTATTCCAACTATCCATGACTCCTGCTTCCTTTCGTTAAACCCAGAAGCTACTATTTCCCCACCTATATCTACAAGAAAATTACGATATCCCTCTTCATTCATGAAAATTGCAACTCGATCTACACCATAACCTTTTGCCACGGCATTAAAATCAAAATATATCTCTGGATAGGTTTTTTGGATTTTATCATCTTCAGTAAGAGTTACCTTATCCCAACCCACATACTGCATTAATGAATCAAGAGCTGTACTATCAATTACTTTAAGCGCTTCAGTATCTCCAAATCCATATGCATTGCGCAGTGTTCCCACAGTTGGGTCAAAATAGCCTGAGGTGGCTTTATTTAGCTTTCGCGAAAGCGTATATACATCCTTAAACATACTATCTACGACAATAGTACTATCGCCACTATTAATTTTAGATATATCACTATTTGGCAAATAAGTACTCATTGATGTATTGACCACATTAATAACTGAATCAATACCTATTTTCACTTTAATTGCCTCTTGCTCTGCGCCAAAATATTTTACAGCATACGTAGTTCCAAACGCATCTCCTTGAATGATAATCTCATCAACGGTATTTTCTTGTTTGCAAGAAAATGCGGTGATAGCTAAACATAGTAAAAGTAATCTCATTACATTATTTCTTGAAGTCCGTTATAAATCTCTCGGTATGGCTTATCCTTTTCAACAGGTAGCTGATAGTTATCACCGTGTCCTAACCCTACTCCAGCATAAAAAGTACGCGCTTCAAATTTGAGGGCATGATCTCGCATTCTAATCATCTGCGCTTCGTCATACACATTTGCATCTTCTGGAAACGTACGAGCTCTTACAATAACAAAATGTAGTTTTTTATCCTTGAGAGCCACAAATTGCGGGTCCTTTTTAAGCTTAGAATTTACTGCCATAAATTCGTAGCCTTGACTAGTAAGATCATCACCCACGATATTCATCGCAAGGTTATGAAGCTCTTGTTCTGTAAGAAGTTCTGCCATTGTACAAAGATAATATTCACGTATAATAATACCTAACCACCCGATACTTTTGAAAGCATCAAGGGGCAAGAAACACAAAACCCGATACATTGCTGTATCGGGTTTTCAAATTTTCGCGAAAGCGAAATTATATACTATCCTCCAAAGTCATCAAAACGGATGTTCTCATCTGGAATTCCATAATCTTCTCCCATTTTCTGAACAGCGTTGTTCATAAGTGGAGGACCACAGAAGTAAAGCTCGATATCTTCTGGAGCTTCATGTTTACTTAAATATTGATCAATTACTACTTGGTGAATGAAACCAACAAAACCGTCTCCTTCTCCATCTGTAGAATCTTTTACTTTCCAGTTATCCTCTTCCATAGGCTCAGAAAGCGCTAGGTAAAACTTGAAGTTAGGAAATTCTCTCTCTAGCTCACGGAAATGCTCTAGGTAAAATAACTCACGTTTAGAACGTCCTCCATACCAATAAGTAACCGTACGTCCCGTCTTAAGGGTTTTGAAAAGGTGATACAGGTGTGAACGCATAGGCGCCATTCCTGCTCCACCACCTACGTAAAGCATCTCAGACTCAGACTCGTTTATGAAGAACTCTCCATAAGGACCAGAGATCACTACTTTGTCACCAGGCTTCTGTGCAAATATGTATGATGAAGCAACCCCAGGGTTAACATCCATCCATTGGTTTTTTGCTCTATCCCATGGCGGCGTAGCAATACGTACGTTCAACATAATCTCACGACCTTCGGCAGGGAAGGAAGCCATTGAGTATGCACGCTCTACAGTCTCGTTATTTTTCATAGTAAGTGGCCATAGACCAAACTTATCCCATTCTGCTTGAAACTTATCTGGAGTTTCATGCTCTTTTGGGTGAGCAGTAATATCAATATCTTTATAGTTGATTGTACATTCAGGAATTTCAATCTGAATATAACCACCAGCTTTGTACCCCATATCTTCAGGAATCTCTACTACAAATTCCTTGATGAATGATGCTACGTTGTAGTTACGTACTACTGTTGCATCCCACTTCTTAATCCCAAATACTTCTTCTGGGATAGTGATATTCATATCTTGCTTCACTTTTACCTGACAAGCAAGACGCGCTCCATGAGCAAGTTCCTTACGAGAAAAGTGTGGCGTTTCTGTAGGTAATGCTTCTCCACCTCCTTCAAGAACGTGACACTCACATTGTATACAAGTACCTCCACCTCCACAGGCAGATGGTAAGAATATTTTGTTGTTACCTAGTGTAGAAAGTAATGTACTTCCAGAGGCAACCTCTACTTGTTTCTCTCCGTTAATTGTAATTGTTACAGGTCCCGATGGAGATAGCTTTTGCTTTGTAAAAAGCAATAATCCCACGAGCAGTAACGTAAGTACTAAAAAGGCAGCGATTGTCGCGATGACAACGCCGGACATTGATGCGGCTAGTATCATAATTAGTTTTCTTTTTCGTTAGCAATTTTGTCAACAGCGATCATAGCTACCGGTTGACCTTCTTCTTTTACTTCTATCTGTGCAGCTTCTACTGCTGGAGCTTCTTCTTCATCACCTCCAGTAAGCATTCCTCCAAAACTCATAAATCCTATTGCCATCAACCCTGTGATGATAAAAGTAATTCCCAATCCTCTTAAAGGTGCAGGAACATTTGAGTAACGTATTTTCTCACGAATGGCTGCAATTGCAAGAATTGCTAAGAACCAACCTATACCAGAAGATATACCGTAGTTGAAGGCAAGACCTAACGTTTGGATATCTCTAGATTGCATAAACAATGACCCTCCTAAGATGGCACAGTTTACCGCGATAAGTGGTAAGAAAATACCAAGTGAGTTATACAGTGATGGCGAGAATTTCTCTACTACAATTTCTACCAGTTGTACCATCGTTGCAATAGTTGCAATAAATAATATAAACGATAAGAAACTTAAGTCATAATCTGCATACTCAGGGCCTAACCATGCTAAAGCACCGTCACGTAATATGTACTGATCAAGTAACCAGTTAATAGGCACTGTTACCGCAAGAACAAATATTACTGCAGCTCCAAGTCCTACAGCAGTAGTAACTTTTTTTGACACCGCTAGGTAAGAACACATCCCTAAGAATGTTGCAAATACCATGTTATCGATGAAAATGGATTTAAAAAATAATTCAATATGCTCTAACATATCTTTGATTTTATAGGTTTACGCTTTCGCGAAAGCGTGAAAATTAATTCTTAGTTCTCTTCTACTAAAGCAGGATTTCTTGATCTCTGTACCCAGATAATCAAACCTACCACAATAAGTGCCATAGGTGATAGCAACATGAATCCGTTGTTCTCATATCCTATACTGTATAGTCCTGTTTTTTCAATAGGATCTCCAAGTACTTTAAATCCAAGAAGTGTTCCTGAACCTAAAAGCTCTCTAAAGAAACCTACCATAATAAGTATCACACCATAACCAAGTGCATTACCTATTCCGTCTAAGAATGATCTGTAAGGTCCGTTTCCTAAAGCAAATGCTTCAAAACGCCCCATAATAATACAGTTTGTAATAATCAGTCCTACAAAGACAGACAGCTCTTTACTCAACTCATAAGCAAATGCCTTAAGCGTTTGATCTACCACAATTACTAAGGTTGCTACAACAATAAGTTGTACAATGATTCGGATTTTTGAAGGAATCACATTACGTAAAAGCGATATTACTACGTTACCAATCCCGAGTACAAAGAGTACAGAAATTGCCATTACAATAGATGCTTTTAGTTGCGCTGTAATTGCAAGTGCAGAACAGATACCTAATACTTGAATAGTAATTGGGTTATCATCTGCAAGCGGATCAAGTATAAGTCGTTGATCTTTTTTTGATAGTATCGCCATTATGCTTTGGTTTTAAAATCTTGAATAAATGGAACGTAATTCTTAAGTGTACTCTTAATCATTGCACTTACACCATCACCTGTGATAGTAGCTCCTGCAAGAGCATCTACTTTATTATCTTCTTTACGTTCGTTTTTTGGATCGTTATTACCTTTTGCTACAGTGATTCCAGAATATTGTGTCTTAGACATTATCTGCTCTCCTGTAAAGTCATCCATAAAATAACGTTCCTTGATATTTGCACCAAGTCCAGGCGTCTCACCTTTGTGATCAAAATACACACCTTGTACAATCAAGTTATCGTCTAAAGCAACGTAACCCCAGATAGCATCCCAAAGTCCTTTACCGTACATAGGTACAACATAAAACTTCTGACCATCTTTCTCGCCTACAAACAGAGGCATCTTACGCTCATTTTTAGGTAATTTACTTTGCTTCTTCATATCTACAGTAAATGCCTCATCACTTTGTGTGATTTTACCACTCTGTATAATGTAAGCTTCTTTGATGTATTTGTCATACTCTGCCTCTACCTTATCAGTAGGGATAAAGTTAACACCACCTTCACCTTCAATATTTTCATTCACACCCATTGCATACAGAATGTTCTGTTGCTTTTCAAAGCGCTCATTTTCCTTAATTGCTGGCTTAAGACCTGTTGCAAGGCCTGCAAGCACTCCTCCTACTACAACTACCATAATAGTTGCAAATAGAATCGTATATCCGTTTCCGTCTGTCTTTGCCATCGTTATGCTGTTTTAAGTTTAAGACGTTTCATTCTCTTCTTCACATTCCCTTGAACCACGTAGTGATCAATAGTAGGAGCAAATACATTCATTAATAAGATTGCAAGGAATACTCCTTCTGGGTACGCTGGGTTAAATACACGAATCATGATAGAAATAAATCCTATTAAGAATCCGTAGATGTATTTCCCTTTGTTAGTTTGCGATCCTGTAACTGGATCTGTTGCCATAAATACAGCACCAAATAAGATACTACCTATAATAAGGTGTTGCCAGAAAGGAACACTCATTAATCCGTAAAATTTACTTGAACTATCAATCCATCCTGCGTCAACTACACCATTAAAGATAAGCCCCATTACTAGCGCTCCTGCTACAGCAGAAAGTATAATTCTCCAACTTGCTATTTTTGAAAAGATCAAAAATGCCGCTCCAAAAATGATTAAAAGTTTTGATGTTTCTCCTACAGAACCTGGTATAAAACCAGCAAACATGTCCCAGTAGTCATATGCAACAGTACTATTCTGTGCATAGCTACCTAAGATAGTTTCTCCAGAGATTGCATCTGGCTGTCCAGCCATATCAACTGCTTGGTGTACCCATACTTTATCTCCAGACATCCATGTAGGATATGCAAAGAATAAGAAAGCACGGATCGTAAGTGCAGGGTTAAGGATGTTCATCCCTGTTCCTCCAAATACTTCTTTACCTATTACTACACCAAAGATTACTGCTACTGCAAGCATCCATAGTGGAATATCAATAGGAACAATAAGTGGCACAAGCATTCCAGTTACTAGGTAACCTTCTTCTACCTCGTGTCCTTTTATAACTGCAAAAATAAATTCTACTAAAAGACCTACACCGTAAGAAACCACAACAAGTGGTAATACTGTCCAAGCTCCCATTGCAAAGTTATCCCAGTTCCAGAAATTTCCATCAAAGAAACCTACAGCCTTATAATCTGCTGCTGTCCCAGCTACTTCTGCAACTGCGTAGTAATGCTGGTATCCAGCATTAAATATTCCAAATAACAAACAAGGAATCAATGCGATGATTACCGTGTTCATTGTTCGCTTTAAATCATCCACCGCTCTAATGTGACCACCACTATGTGTCGTCTCATTAGGAGCGTATAAAAAAGTGTGAAGTGCGTTGAAAGCCGGAGCCATCTTCTTCCCTTCATACTTCATTTTAAGCTTATGTAAACTTTCTTTCATTCCCATAACTTATCCTATTTCTTTATACATAACATCTAATCCCTTTCTGATAATTTCTTGATGTGGCTGTTTAGACACACACATGAATTCAGTAAGCGCAAAATCTTCTGGAGCTACTTCATACATACCAAGTGCTTCCATCTCATCTAGATCTTCTACCATACAAGCCTTAAGGATTTGCATAGGGTAAATATCTAAAGGAAAAACCTCTTCATAGTTTCCTGTTACTACAAACGCACGGTGCTCACCATTTGTATTAGTATCAAGATCATACTTTTTATTAGGTTGCATCCATGAGAACGTAAGTGCTCTAGATGGAGATATCTTATCAAAAACTGGCTTATTCCACCCAAAGAATTCATAATCATCTCCTTCTGGAATAGCAACAAACTCAGTTGCATAAAAACCTAAAGCTCCATCTGGACTAATTTTATCGCCAGTAAGTACGTTACCTGAGATAAAACGGTTGTTATCACCCTCTACTCCTGCAGCATAAGCAAATGTAGAAACCTCTGCCCCTATCATTGTCTTATAATACTGAGGTGCTTTGATAGATGAACCAGATACAGATATTACACGCTGTGCATTAAATTTTCCAGTAAGTAACAACTCTCCAATAATAGCTAGATCCTGTGCAGCAATCGTCCACACAGTTTCTCCTTTATTGATTGGGCTTGTTTTATTTATTAAAGTTCCAACGTTCCCAGCTGGGTGCGGTCCTTTTACTGTATGAGTTACAACATCTTTAAGTCCAGAAAATATAGAAGAGCTTGCTCCTATAGAAACATGAACACCTCCAGAAGTAAGCGTTGCAAGCGCAGAAACTGCTGCTTGTAAGTGCGCTTCCTTCCCTGCAAGAACAAAATCAAGGTCTGCAGCGAGTGGCCCTGTATTTAATCCAGAGATAAAAATCGCCTTTGGAGTTACTGTTGGGTTTGCAACAACATCATAAGGACGTTGCTTGATAAATGGCCAAACCCCTCCTTCAAGTAATCTCGCTTTTACCGCCTCTGCACTTGCAGATGCACCTAAAGCTCCTAGATCACGAGTAGCACCAGCATAATCTGCTTCAATTACAATATCAGTAATCACACGGCGTGCGCCACGCTTGATTTCTGTAATTGTTCCAGCTACGGGAGATACAAATTTGATTTCTTCTTGAGACTTTGAGTAAAATATTACATCTCCTGCCTGTAGGGTCGCTCCTTCTTTTACGACCATTTTAGGAGTAATGAGATGAAAATCTGAAGGCCTAATAGTAATGGTACGCGATCTAGGCGCCTCAGAAATTGTTTTTTCTGCTTCGCCTACTAATCGGATATCAAGACCTTTTTTGATTCTGATGTCTTTTGACATATGTCAGTAGATTTATGTTATCTAAAATCCTCTTAAATTGAGGTTTGCAAATTTACATAATACCGTCCGTATTTCCGAGTGTGACTAAGTGAAAGTATTATTTATAACATTTCTAAATAATGTTTTACACAACTCATTAAACAAAGCTTCTCAAAACACTATATTTCAAACGTTTTCACTGTAAAAAATATCTCTTTTTAAGATTCTTGTTAAGCCTATTTGACCAAGACTCTGCAAAATTAATTTTAAAATAACATCAAATTGAGGCGCACAATTCTCAATAAGGAATGTAAAATGCTTGCAATCTTACATTATGCTTCATTTTTGGGATTCACTTCCCGTTATCACATTTTCGCGTAAGCGTAATCATCAAACATCATCCTTTGCCACACCATATTGATTAACGCAATATCTCGGCATCAAAATTGTTTATATTTGGTATCCATCCATGTTTTATGAGACCATATTTCGCCATTTTATTGATTGTAATTTCGTTGTCTGCTGCTGCTCAAGCAGTGCAAGAAGTTCCAGAACCTGCATTTATAAAAACTGTACAGTTTAATGAAAACAGCACTACCGGCACCTCGCTGCCTATTATAAAACTGGGGAGCAGTTTGCGACTTTCTTTTGACGATATTATAGGAGATGAGCGTGATTATTTTTACAAGATAACACATCATAATGCAGACTGGACACCTAGTAATCTCGTACGTTCTGAGTTTATGGATGGCATGGATAATGTGCGTATTCTCGGGTTTGAAAACTCGGTTGCCACCCTACAACTTTACACTCATTACGACCTGAGCATCCCTAACCAGATGACTAAGAGACTTACTAAAACAGGCAACTACCTGTTAAGTATTTATGATGAGGATGACAATCTTGTTTTCTCTCGTAAGTTTATGATTTTTAATCCTCAATATAGCGTGGGAGCAGAGGTTAAGAGGTCTCGTGACTTGAGATATATAGACAGCAAACAAGTGTTGCGCTTTTTTGTAGACTCTGGAGACGACCTCATCATCAACCCAAAAACTAATTTACACACCGTTCTCATCCAAAATAATAACTTAAAAACGGCTATTACAGGCATAGATCCTCAATACAATATAGGAAGCAAACTTGAGTATCGCTATGATCAAGAAACAGCTTTTTGGGGTGGTAATGAATTTTTCAACTTTGAAAATAAGGATGTGCGATCTTCTACTTTTGCCATACGTAGCATAGAGCTTAAAAGTCTTTACCACAACTACCTCTATACAAACCCTGCTCGTTATGATGAGCCGTACACCTACAATCCAGACATTAACGGTAATTTCTTAATCAACACTTTGCAAGGTCGCACACCACTTACAGAAGCAGAGTATGTGTGGATTCACTTCTCTTTACAATATCCAGAAGTTAACGCCGGACAATCTATCCATGTCTATGGAAACTTTAATAATTATGTAATCGATAATAGCACTGCTCTTACTTATAATGGTGACTCACGCCGCTATGAATTACCCTATTTGCTTAAACAAGGATTTTACAATTATCGCTACGCACTAGTAAACGCAGATGGAACCATTGAAGAGAAAGATAATATAGACGGTAATTTCTGGCAGACAGAAAATGATTACCAGATACTAGTATACTACCGTAAGCCCGGCGGGCGCTTTGATGAGTTATTAGGATATGGCACCACAAACTCTAGCCAGATTACAAACTAATTACAACATATGTAGTTAGCATTATTTCTTTACGCTTTCGCGAAAGCGTATCCTTCTAAAAATCCTATATTTATATCGTGAAGGAAACAGAAATCAAACCAACTAGCCGAAAGGCGATGCGATATAGAGGCGTAGAATGCTTAAACTGCAAGCACCCTCTAGAACTCTCTGACCGCTTTTGCGCATACTGCGGTCAAATAAACACCACCAAGAGACTTACTCTAAAAGATTTTTTTAATGAGTTTATACTAAGTGTATTTACTTATGATTCTCGATTTAGATACACTGTAAAAGATTTATTGTTTAAACCAGGCACCATCACTAGGTATTATGTAGATGGCAAACGTCTTAAATATGCAAACCCTTTTCGGTTTTTTCTAAGCGCCTCTATTTCTTACTTTATAATACTAGCCATCATAGGCTTTATAAATGGTAATAATGACTTAGACTTCACAGATGATGGAGCCATACAGTTCAATGTTGATGAAGCAAAAGGAGATATTGACGCTATAAAAGACATAACGAAAGATATCAACATAAATGAACTTCAAAACCTCAATCCAGAAGATGCAGACCTGCTAGAAGAAAGAATTAATAATACTATAGAAAATAGTGTCTCAAAACTTAAAGAGCGAAAAAAGACAAAGGACTCAACAAAGAGAGCCGTCAAAAAAGTTCCTTACAGCACCCGTTCTGAAGCCTCTATTGACGGGATGTATCTTTCTAAAATTGCAACAAAGGGCGAGATTTTTTATGATTTCTTTGAGTATACAGAAATAAGTGATCCAGTAACTGCTCTCGATAGCTTAAACTTTAGCAAGACTAGAACAAACATTTTTTTATATAGCAAGAATGAAGATATAAAACGTGTAAAAGATAATCCAGCACGTTTTATTAGGTTCTTAGCTTCAAAAATTCCTTTCTTCTTATTCTTTTTCGCACCTATTTTTGCACTCTTTTTGTGGCTGATTTATTCAAAAAAGCGATTCAACTATATGGAGCATCTAGTGTTCATATTCCACATTTTTAGTTGGGTCTTTTTAGTACTACTTATAGCCATCATTCCAGACCTACTTATTGGGGATGAAATAGTTGCATCACTCCTACTTCTATTAGTCGGTCCATTTTACTTTTACAAGGCACTTCGCAATTTTTATAAACAAAAAAGAAGGTGGACGCTACTAAAATTTGTATTTTTAAATATCATATTCTATTTAGGAGCAACAATATTTGCCGTAATTTTCTTTGCAATCACTGCATTTTTATTTTAAGAATGGTACAACAAGTTACACGAGGAATCAAGATTTCTGTAGAGACTACCTTTGAGGGCACATTTTATAAAAATCATAAAATGCGCTATGCCTTTGGCTATAAAATAACGATAGCAAACCAAAGTAAAGACAGCGTGCAACTCATGGCTCGTCACTGGAGAATCACAGATGCCCTTAGCGCACCAGAGACAGTTGCCGGAGAAGGTGTCATAGGTAAAAAACCTGTTCTCAAACCTGGCGAAAGCCACACCTACAGTTCTGGATGCTTGCTCAACTCTGCCTTTGGGGCAATGCAAGGTTTTTACCAAATGGTAAACTTTACTACTACACGTAATTTTAAAGTAAAAATCCCAGTATTTAAGCTGAGTGCACCGTTTGCTTTAAACTAATAGCCGAGAATTTTTGAGAAGTAAGCTCAAGGCGAAAAAGTGAATCTCCCTGCTCAAGCGTGCAATATGCACAGTTACTATCATACACAAAACGATAATCACTCACGGCAGAGAAACCGTCTGGAAACGCTGCGACACCTTCAAAATCCTGCTCGCCAAACTCAGTAAACCTTCTTACAATACCTTTTATCTCAGAGAGAATCTCAAGATGAAAATAAGCACTACTACCTGTGCCCTCTAGAAAGTGAACGTTTTCTGGCAACACAACCTCATCTTCAACAGTGTATGCAGCGGGAACTCTTCTATCAAAGTAGTTTGTGAGATTCTCGCGTAGCGCAGTAGAATTATAAGGTGTAATCACACCAGTAAAAACTTGATAAACCCCTTCTTGAGATGCACTTTTCTCTACATTACCAATGGTACTTGGCGTAAATTTTTTATTACGCTTTAAGTATTTAATAATTGCCTTTTCCTCAGTACTAGCGAGTATCGTTTCTGTAACAAAGCGAGCGCAATTACTTCCTATTTTTCCAAATGCTTTATAAGGAACGCTGCCTTGATTTTGCAGTGAGTGAATGTAAGCAAGTGCTTTCTCATAATTAATGGTCGAGCAAAGCGAAGCTACAAGTCTACCTGACCCATGCGTTTTTTCTGGATGTGCATCAAGCCAAAGCAAAAGCTCATCTAGATTTTCAAGCGTTCCATTATTTACAATTGCTTTTACAGGTACTTCAAGTTCTACATCTGTATTTGCACCTCGCACACGACCTTTTCCTTTGGGAGTAATATATCTGCCAAAATCAAAATATTGTGCTTCACCAGTCTCATTTTCTATAAGCACAAGTGCAGCGTGACCTGCCTTGATGTGCGTGCGCGTACCAAGTCCCATGAGCGGTAAAATTTTACACATGAGCTCATCAGACATTTTTACAAACGTATCTGGAAAAGCGAGCACTATAATCTTTCCATTATATATCACGCAGGTATCATTTCAAATTGAGCGGTGTGAACTTCTTCCTTTTGAAGATCATTGTACGTCATCTCACAAGTGTCATCTATTTTTTCTACCTGAGTAACGCTTACTGTTTTTAACAAGCCGCGATTAATTTGCAGGTCTACATGTGCATCACCTTCTCCTGCTTCGGTATGAAAGTCAAATAAACTTTCCTTACTCCAATCTGTTGTTTCTTTAAAAGCAGCAAACCAAGTACGACGTTTATCTTTCATGGTGGCATCATATAAGGTAGATGAAGACCATATTTTCGGCTCATTACCTAAGACTGTTATATGCGCTTTCTCACCATCCCAAACTAATTCTGTAGCCTTGAGTGTATTACTCCAGTCTATAGCTACAATCGTAAAAGGCTCAATACCCTCATAATTGAACGTATCGATAGCCTCAGACAAATCGGCTGCCTTGAGAAGTTCTTTTACAACGATGCCACGACTCATTGCATAGCTTTCCTTTCTCACATGAATTTCAAAACCTCCGTTAAGCAAGCATATCATCCTATTTTTTTCAGAAATGCCTATCCACGTACCGCCAGCGACAGCGTCTTTTGGGAATAGCATTTTTGTTCCATCCACATCATAAAAGTCTGGAGCGAGGGTGGTTCTACCCACCGCTTCATCACGATTAGACGTAAGAATGAACGTATTATTTTCTTTAGGAATATAGGTTACAGTACACATTGAGGGATAAGTCGCAGTTTAATGGGTGAAATTACGAAAAAAAGAATAGTAAGGTTTCCTGAGATAAGTTTCTAAATCACGCTTTCGCGAAAGCGTAAAAAACTCACCTGTTACACTCTTCCCAAAGACCTGTATCATCCTATCTTAAATTTGTAACTTTACAATTCGTAAAAAACAAAACAAAAAAACATCATGGGAAAAGGATTTTTTCAAGTTCCAGTTGCTGTAAACGAAGAGGTAAAATCGTATGCTCCAGGCTCTCCAGAACGCGAGGCAGTAGCAGCAGCTTATAAAGAATTATTTAATGCACACACAGAAGTACCGATGTACATCAACGGTAAAGAAGTGCGCACAAAAAATACACGCACGATCACTCCACCACACGATCACAAAAAAGTGGTAGGTGAGTATCATCTTGCAGAAAAAACACACATTGATCAAGCAATTGCTGGAGCACTAGAGGCTCGCACAGAGTGGGCAGAGCTTCCATGGGAGCAACGTGCAGGTATCTTTCTTAAAGCTGCAGAGCTTATTGCAGGACCATACCGTGCAAAGATTAATGCTGCAACGATGATTAATCAGTCTAAGACTATATATCAAGCAGAAATTGATGCTGCTTGTGAGCTTATAGACTTCTTACGCTTTAACGTGCAGTTTATGACAGACATCTATAATGAGCAGCCAGAGTCTACTTCTGGAGCTTGGAATAGATTAGAATATCGTCCACTAGAAGGATTTATCTATGCGATTACTCCTTTTAACTTTACAGCGATTGCTGCAAACCTTCCTGCTGCTTGTGCACTTATGGGGAATGTAGTAGTATGGAAGCCTTCTGATAGCCAGATGCTTTCGGCTAAGATTATTCTTGACATCTTCCGTGAGGCTGGTGTGCCAGATGGTGTAATCCAAGTTGTACACGGAGATCCTATCATGATTACAGATACAGTACTTGCAAGCCCAGATTTTTCTGGACTACACTTTACAGGATCTACTCATGTATTTAAGGATATCTGGAAAAAAATAGGTGAGAACATTCACAATTACAAGACATACCCACGTATCGTAGGTGAAACTGGTGGTAAAGATTTTATCGTTGCTCACCCTAGTGCCCCTGCTAAGCAAGTTGCAACAGCAATCTCGCGTGGTGCTTTTGAATTCCAAGGACAGAAATGTAGTGCAGCAAGTCGCGGTTACATTCCTGCTTCTATCTGGGAAGAAGTAAAAGAGTACGTTATAGAAGATGTGAAGTCTTTTAAAATGGGTTCTCCAGAGGATATGACTAACTTTATTACTGCTGTAATACACGAAGGATCTTTTGACAAGCTTGCAAAATACATTGACCAAGCAAAAGAAGATGCAAATGCAGAGATCATCGTAGGTGGTGGACACGACAAGAAGAAAGGTTACTTTATTGAGCCTACTGTTATTGTAACTACAGATCCTAAGTACACAACGATGCACACAGAGCTTTTTGGCCCAGTGATGACTATCTACGTATATGAAGATAAAGATTGGAGTGACATGCTTACTCTAGTAGATGAGACTAGTGAGTATGCACTCACGGGAGCTATACTTTCTACAGATCGTTATGCTGTACAAGAGGCTACTAAAGCTCTTAAAAACGCTGCAGGTAACTTCTATATTAATGACAAGCCTACAGGAGCAGTTGTAGGGCAACAACCTTTTGGTGGAGCTCGTGCATCTGGAACTAATGATAAGGCTGGTTCTATGCTTAACTTACTACGCTGGGTAAGCCCACGTATGATTAAGGAAACATTTGTAACTCCTACAGACTACAGATACCCTTTCTTAGCAAAGAAGTAATACACTAAGACAACTATAAATGATAAAGCCCATTCTTTTTAAAGAATGGGCTTTGTTTTTTTATACAGTGTGATGATTGGCTTACTGTATAAACCCAACACCAGCTGTTGTATTTGTAATGGGGTCAATAATGATAAATGAACCTCCTTGCTTATGATCTGTATAACGATCATAAAAAAGTGATTTGGCAAGTTTAAAATGTACCGTTGCAATTTCATTAATTTGAACAGCAGTAGCACCTGCTTCTGGTATCGAAAAATCTGTTGGGATAATTTCTTGTATTTGAGACACCTTTGCAAGTATGCGCTGCGTCGTGTGCTGCAGCTCGTACTTTTTACCTGCCGTAAGCACCATGTCATCCATCCAGCATACGGTTGCCGTAAGCTCTTTGGTTTGCTGAGGCACTTCGGTAGACTTTACAATAACATCACCTCTAGTCACATTAATATCATCTTCTAGCGTGAGTGTTAGAGAATTACCCGCTTGGGCTTCTTTATAAGAATCTTTGTAGCTGAATATGTCTTGAACTTTTGATGACTTTAAACTAGGCAGTACCGTTATCTCGTCTCCTACCGCTATTGAACTTCCATATACCTTGCCTGCATACCCTCTAAAGTCATGAAAGGCATTGGTTTTTGGTCGTATTACCGATTGTACTGGAAAACGCATAGGCGTATCGCTAGCTGCTTCTGGTGTTACGTTTTCTAAATATCCTAAAATAGATGGTCCTTCATACCAGCCCATTTTCGCGGAAGCGGAAGCCACGTTATCCCCTGTAAGGGCACTTATAGGAATAAATGTCATCTCTTGATCTTTATAACCACTCTTTGCTCGAAGTGCATCAATGTCATTTTTAATGCTATCAAAAACAGACTGATCATAATCTACCAAGTCCATTTTATTTACTGCAATTACCACGTGCTTAACTTGTAAAAGCGCATTGATAAAGAAATGCCTAAATGTTTGCTCGATAACGCCTTTTCTAGCATCTATGAGAATAATAGACACAGAAGCATTTGACGCTCCTGTAATCATATTACGGGTGTATTCTACATGCCCAGGGCTGTCTGCTATAATATAACTTTTAGTAGGTGTCGAGAAATAAATGTGAGCTACATCAATCGTGATTCCTTGTTCACGTTCTGCCACTAATCCATCTGTCGCAAGTGAAAAGTCTAGGTAATCATACCCTAACTTTTTACTGCTTTTTTCTATAGCCTCAAGTTTATCATCAGTAAGTGATTGCGTGTCGTATAACAACCTACCTATTAAAGTACTCTTTCCATCATCTACACTTCCAGCAGTTGCCAGTTTCAATACTTCCATAATCTAAAAATAACCTTGTTGTTTACGTTTTTCCATTGCTGCCTCACTGCGTTTATCATCTATACGCGCTCCTCGTTCGGAAATACGGCTTACTTTAATTTCGTTTACTATCTGCTGTATAGTAACTGCCTCAGAAGCTACAGCTGCGGTACATGTCATATCACCTACGGTTCTAAAACGCACTACACGATCTTCTACCTCTTCATTGTCGTCTCTATACACACAATCTGAAGCACTCCATATCATTCCATCACGCTCAAATGTTTTTCTTGTGTGTGAAAAGTAAATACTTGGAATTTCAATTTGTTCTTGTTGTATGTAGCTCCACACATCAAGCTCTGTCCAGTTTGAGATAGGAAAAACGCGTACGTTTTGTCCTAATTCTATATTACCATTGAGCAAATCGAATAATTCTGGTCGCTGGTTTTTTTCATCCCACTGACCAAAGTCATCTCGTACGGAAAAGATACGCTCTTTTGCACGTGCCTTTTCCTCATCGCGACGAGCGCCACCTATACAAGCATCAAACTTAAACTCTTCAATAGCATCCAGAAGTGTGGTAGTCTGAAGACTATTTCTACTCGCATACTTTCCAGTTTCTTCTGTCACTTTCCCCTGGTCAATTGCATCTTGCACATTACGTACAATTAAATTGAGCCCAAGTTCCTTTACTAAATCATCTCTGAATTTGATGGTCTCTGGGAAGTTGTGACCAGTATCTACATGTAGTAATGGAAATGGGATGGCAGCTGGATAAAATGCTTTTTGAGCAAGTCTCACCAAGGTGATACTATCTTTCCCTCCTGAAAATAATAATACTGGATTTTCAAACTGAGCAACTACCTCTCTAAATATATAAATGGACTCACTCTCGAGTGCATTAGTCTTTAATATCTCTTTCATATGTCTCTCTGCTTAGAGATGTAAACCACATTCTCTATGTTCTAAAACTTTTGTTGGATCATTATAATTGTGTTCATTAGGCAACTTATGATCTACTAAGTACTTGTCTAACTCACTATCTGACCAATAATAAAAAGGACTTACTTTAAGAACGCCATCTTTACTTAAACTTAAAATATCTAGATTATCTCTATGTGCCGTTTGCCCCTGCCTTAAATTAGTAAACCACACATCTGGCTTATGGACTTCCATAGCTCTACGGAAAGGCTCTAATTTTACCTGCTCTGTAAACTCTTTATGACTTTCATCTGTGACAGATGGATTACCCATAACTACATCACGATGAGCACGGGTTTGTTGTGGAACATATAAGTCAATAGAAAGTGCTAGTTGATTAATAACCTCTTCTGCATGTTTATAAGTTTCTGGAGTATTGTAACCTGTATCACACCATACTACATTAATTTTATCAAACTCCTGAGAAACCACGTGTAAGATGGCTGCCTCATAAGGTCTGAAATTTGTTGTTATCACAGGTTTTTCAGCATGTTCTAATGCCCATTTTACAATATCTGACGGGCTTTGTGATTTTAAATCACTATTAAATTGTGTTATTTGCTCTTGAGTAAACTTCATTATTTTCCCCATTTTATTAAATTCCAAACACGCTCATGGAAAAAATAGAGCGCCATTTTTGATACTAATTCTACTGCCCCTATACTCAACGCTAAGGCTAGCGTACCAGTTACAAACCACGAAATAGCGATTGTATCAAGTGTCCCTATTGCTCTCCAGCTTATGGACTTCACAATACTGCGCATAGGTTTTTCTGCCGAAGCAGGAGTTTTCTCTTTAGAAGTATTTTTTGATTGTTTTAAAACAAGCGAATCGATAATCATTTCAGAATTATTTATTCCTATCGGATTACTAGGGTTAATCGGCAAATGTAAAATTATTAACTTAGGTTAACAAGAATAATTGCTATTTTAAAGGAAAAAGCTAACAAATAGAACTACGAACTAGCGGCCGCTACAAGGTCTGCAAGCGTGTTCTTTTCTAACACGAGTAGTGTGTTGTCTCTTATTTGAATCATTAAACTATGAACAGAACATGCATCCTCATCTTTACAATCTGCACAACGTTCATAATAATTGAGAGATACACAAGGTAGCATGGCAACGGGTCCTTCAAGTACTCTCATGACCTCAACCATTTTGATATCCTTAGGCTCACGTCGCAGTTGATAACCGCCGCCTTTACCTTTTCGGCTGGATACGAAACCCGCTTTTTTAAGCGTAAGCATAATGCTTTCAAGGAATTTTTGAGAGATATTTTCACTTTCAGCAATGGTGCCTATTTGCACCAAAGCATCTTCCCGTTGTTCACGGGCAATGTACGTTAAGGCTTTAATGCCGTATTTAGTTTTTCGCGAAAGCATATCTAAAACGAAAGTACTAAAAAACTCTACTTAGAAATAGGGATATGAACAGTATATAAAAAGATATTAATACAATCTCGTAAACTTCACAACGACAATTCATTTAAAAAACAGCCTCTGCTATCTGTCTAATATTATCACTCTTCCCCATAGAGTAGTAATGAAGTACGGGCACACCTGCGGCCTTGAGCTCCTTACTTTGCTGGATACACCACTCTATCCCTACTTGCCGAATGGCTGCTGCGTCCTTTGCATTTACGACTTCCATGACTAATGCATCTGGAACATCTACACTAAAACGTTGCGGAATTAAATTGAGTTGCTTCTTTGTCGCTAGCGGCTTGAGTCCTGGTATAATGGGTTTTGTAATACCTGCGGCTCTGCACTTATCTACAAAGTCGAAGTATTTCTGATTATCAAAAAACATTTGGGTCACCACATAACAAGCTCCAGCTTCTAGCTTTTTCTTTAAAAAATGAATATCACTTTCTAGACTTGGTGCTTCTAGGTGCTTTTCTGGATAACCCGCCACACCTATGCAAAAATCTGTTTTGGCGCTATTCTGTAAATCTTCATCTAGGTAGGTGCCATTATTTAAATCAATAATTTGCTCTACGAGGTCCTGCGCATAGATATTTCCATTTTTATTAGGCTTGTAGTAAGTCTCACTCTTGACCGCATCACCACGCAAAGCCATCACATTCTCAATACCTAGAAAATCCATATCTATCAAAAAATTCTCTGTATCTTCTTTTGAAAAACCACCGCACAACACGTGCGGCACTGCATCTACTTGATAGCGGTTTTGTATTGCAGCACAAATACCCACAGTACCAGGTCGCTTGCGTACCACCTTTTTCTCTAGCAACCCATCTTCTCGCTCCTTATAAATGTATTCCTCACGGTGATAAGTTACATCTATAAAGGGTGGCTTAAATTCCATAAGCGGATCTATATTATCAAAAATGGTGTTGATATTTTGCCCTTTGAGAGGTGGCAAGATTTCAAATGAAAAATCGGTTCTCTTCTCTTCTATTGCTTTTGCTATGTGATCTCTTACTTTTGTCATAATCTACTCTGCTATATTTGGGGTGAGCCATTTTTCCGCTTTCGCAAAAGCAATATTTTTGCGGCTCGCATAGTCCTTTACTTGATCTTCTTTTATTTTTCCTAGTCCGAAATATCTCGCCTCAGGGTGCCCGAAATAATAACCACTTACACTCGCCGCGGGCCACATCGCCAAACTTTCGGTAAGTGAAACACCTATTGACTCCTCCACACTAAGCAACTTCCAAATAGTCTCTTTCTCAAGGTGATCTGGACAAGCCGGATAACCTGGTGCTGGACGTATTCCTTGGTATTTTTCTTTAATTAGATCTGTATTGGCTAGCGCTTCTTTGTTAGCATATCCCCAGTATGTTGTACGCACTTCCTTGTGTAAATATTCGGCAAAGGCTTCGGCGAGTCTGTCTGCAAGTGCTTTAATCATGATGGCACTATAGTCATCTAGGGCTTCTTCAAACTCTTTTGCTTTTTCGGCTGTTCCAAATCCTGTCGTAACACAAAAAGCTCCCATATAATCTTGTAAACCACTTTCAAGTGGTGCAATAAAATCTGACAGCGCGATATTAGGCTTTCCCGCTGCCTTTTTGGATTGTTGGCGTAGCGTTCTAAATGTTACCGAATCTTCACTCTGCTCCTGACTTATAATTATATCATCTTGATTATTTGCATTTGATTTAAATAACCCAAAAGTCGCTTTGGCAGTGAGCCATTTTTCGGCTATGATTTGCTGAAGCATTTTTTGCGCGTCTGCAAATAGTTCGGCGGCTTGTGTTCCTACCACCTCATCTGTCAAAATCTCTGGATACTTACCGTGTAAATCCCAACTTCTGAAAAACGGACTCCAATCTATAAAAGGCCCCAGTTTCTTGAGATCTAAATTTTCAATCACTTGTACACCTAGTTGGTTTGGAGCTACAATATCTTCGGCTCTAAAATCTATTTGATATTTATTTTCCCTCGCTTGCTCGATGGTGAGATATTCTTTGACACGTTGTCTTGAGTTAAAATTTTCGCGAAAGCGTGCATACTCATCTTTTAATTGATCTTTAAAAAGGATACTTGAGTCTTTCTTTAATAAATCACCTACTATAGTCACTGCTCTACTAGCATCATTTACATGTACTACAGCATTGTTATAATGAGTGTCAATTTTTACAGCGGTGTGTGCCTTACTCGTGGTTGCACCGCCTATTAACACCGGTATGTTAATATCTTGACGTTGCAACTCCTTAGCTAGATATACCATCTCATCAAGGCTAGGTGTTATTAAACCACTTAAGCCTATGATATCTACATTTTCGGAAATAGCTGTCTGGATGATTTTTTCTGGTGAGACCATCACGCCAAGATCAATAATCTCATAATTATTGCAAGCAAGCACTACAGAAACAATATTCTTACCTATGTCATGTACGTCTCCTTTTACGGTTGCCATGAGTACTTTTCCAGCACTCTGACTTTGACCAGAGGTTCCACTCTTAAGTTTTTCTTCTTCTATAAATGGTAACAAATAGGCAACGGCTTTCTTCATTACTCTGGCAGATTTAACCACCTGTGGCAGAAACATCTTCCCACTTCCAAACAAATCTCCTACAACATTCATCCCCGTCATCAAGTGACCTTCTATCACTTTGATAGGAACATCGACAGATAAGCGAGCTTCTTCTACATCTTCTAGAATATAGGCATCTATTCCTTTTACAAGTGCTCTGGTAATACGACTTTGGATATCTTCTGTTCTCCAGGCTTCTGCCTCCTTTTCTGTAATTTCTTTTTGGTCTACGGTTTCTGCAAATGTTAATAATCGTTCTGTGGCATCATCTCTTCTATTGAGAATTACATCTTCTACACGCACTAGTAAATCTTCTGGAATGTTATCATAAATCTCCAGCATAGCAGGGTTTACAATACCTATATTCATTCCAGCCTTGATTGCGTGATATAAAAAAACGGAGTGCATGGCCTCACGCACTGCGTTATTACCTCTAAAACTAAAAGACACATTACTTACCCCACCACTTACTGAACAATGAGGTAGATTGTCTCTTACCCATCGCGTGCCTTCTATAAAATCTATCGCATTGCGTTTATGCTCATCCATTCCTGTCGCCACAGGAAAAATATTAAGATCAAAAATGATGTCTTCTGGTGGAAAATTGACTTCATTAACCAAAATCTCGTAACTACGTTTTGAAATCTCGATACGACGATTATAATTATCTGCCTGTCCCACCTCATCAAAAGCCATGACGACTACGGCAGCACCGTATCGTTTTATTTTTTTTGCTTGCTCTATAAATTGCGTCTCACCCTCTTTAAGACTTATAGAATTTACTACGCACTTCCCTTGTACGACTTGAAGACCAGCTTCTATAATTTCCCATTTTGAACTATCTATCATTATAGGAACACGAGAGATGTCTGGCTCTGCAATGACGAGGTTTAAAAACCTAACCATCGCCTCCTTTCCATCAATAAGGCCGTCGTCCATATTGATATCTATAATCTGCGCACCATTTTCTACTTGATCTCTAGCTACAGATAGCGCTTCGTCAAATTTCTCTTCTTTTATAAGCCGCAAAAATTTCTTAGAACCCGCAACATTTGTACGTTCACCCACATTTATAAAATTACTTTCTGGAGTAATTATTAGTGGCTCTAAGCCTGAAAGACGCATATATCTGGGTGTAATATTCATTATAAGGTTATTGATCGTGGAGTCACTCCTTTTACAAGTTGAGCAATAGCTTTAATGTGAGCAGGTGTAGTGCCACAACAACCACCCACTATGTTCACGAGGTTTTTATCGATATATTTTTTAATCTGCGCCGCCATTTGTTCTGGTGTTTCATCATACTCACCAAAGGCATTAGGCAAGCCCGCATTGGGGTGAGCAGAAATCCCGTAGTTAGTGACATTTGCAATAGCCTCTAGATGTGGTTGTAATTGAGAAGCACCTAGCGCACAATTAAAGCCAACACTAAGTAGTGGAATGTGAGAGATAGAAATCAAAAAAGCTTCTGCTGTTTGCCCAGAAAGCGTGCGTCCCGAGGCATCGGTAATCGTACCGCTCACCATAATTGGTATGTCTGAGTTACGTTCTTCCTTTACTTCCTCTATTGCAAAAAGACAAGCTTTTGCATTAAGGGTATCAAACACAGTTTCCACAAGTAACATGTCCACACCTCCATCTAGCAAGGCTTCTACTTGTTGTTTATATGCAACTCTGAGCTCTTCAAAGCTCACTGCACGATAGCCTGGATCATTTACATCTGGAGACATGCTTGCTGTTTTGTTTGTAGGCCCTATACTTCCTGCTACAAATCGTGGTTTGTGCGGTTCTTTTTCTGTAAAAGATTGAGCAACTTCCTTAGCAATTTTCGCAGAAGCATAATTTAAATCATACACGTACTCCTCCATCTCATAATCTGCCATTGCAATAGTCGTACTTGAGAAGGTATTAGTCTCCACAATATCTGCTCCTGCTTCAAAATACTTGCGATGCACCTCTGCAATCGCAGCAGGCTGCGTGAGAGACAGCATATCATTATTACCCTTTACAGAGAGGTGAAAATCCTTAAAGCGCTCTCCTCTAAAGTCTTCTTCAGAGAAGTTATATGCTTGCAGCATGGTTCCCATAGCCCCATCAAGAACCAAGATTCTTTCTTGTAATGCGCGTGTTAGTTGGCTTTTCATAATTGATTAAGAGCTTGAAAAATGTCACTTTTAATATCTTCAATATGTTCTAAACCCACAGAAATACGGATTAACCCATCAGTGATTCCCACGGCTTCACGCTCATCTTTTGACAATTTTCCATGGGTTGTACTTGCGGGATGACTTACGATTGTTCTAGTATCTCCCAGATTTGCAGTGAGGGAGCACATTGTGATAGCATCTAGAAAGTCACGTCCTTTTTCTAAACCTCCGTGTATCTCAATAGTCACAATATTTCCACCAGCTTTCATTTGCTTTTGAGCAAGTTCATGCTGTGGATGCGATGGTAAAAATGGGTAGCGCACCTGCTTCACTTTAGCGTGAGATTCTAGCGATATAGCAAGTTCGTGAGCGTTTTTACAATGACGCTCCACGCGCACCGCTAGCGTTTCAAGACTTTTTGAAATTGTCCAAGCATTAAATGGAGATAATGCAGGTCCCGTCACTCTTGCAAATCGATATATCGTATCTATTAATTGCGCACTTCCCACGGTGATTCCTCCCATGGTGCGCCCCTGCCCATCCAGTAATTTTGTAGCAGAATGTATTACAAGGTCTGCTCCATAGTGTATAGGCTGCTGTAGATAAGGTGTTGCAAAACAATTATCTACTATAAATATGAGATTATGCTTTTGCGCAAGCGCTCCCAGACGTTCTAAATCTGCAATTTCTGTGGCAGGATTTGTAGGAGACTCTACGTATATAATTTTTGTGTTAGGCTTTATTTTTGAAGAGATCTCGTCTAGATCAGTTATATCAAAGTAGGTATGAGTGATTCCCCATTTAGGTAAATGTTTTGTAAATAATGTGTGCGTATTCCCAAAAATCGCTCTCGCCGAAAGCACATGACCACCACTATCAAGTAAGGCAGCAAACGTGCTAAAAATAGCACTCATGCCAGTGGCAAAAGTCACGCCTTGCTCTGCGCCCTCTAGCAAACAGATTTTTTCCACCAGCTCTGCACAGTTAGGGTTTGTGTAACGGCTGTAGATGTTACGCTTTTTCTCTTCGGCAAAGGAGGCTCTCATTTCTTCGGCGCTGTCAAACACAAAACTCGAAGTGAGATATACCGGCGCGGCATGCTCTTGATGCACAGAGCGCTCAAGCTGCGTGCGTATGGCAAGTGTTTCTGGGTGGTGCTTGCTCATTAATTAAGGCTTTGCGTTATCTTAATTATATCACTTAAAACACCTCTTGCCGTTACTGCTTTACCAGCTCCCGCACCTTGAATCACAAGCGGCTGATCTCCATATGAAGCGGTATAAATCTCAAAAACAGCATCTGCTCCTTGCGTTTGACCTAGTGCGGTAAACTTAGACTCTTGCACTAGCTTTACCTCCAGTTCTTGTGTTTTGACATTGAGTTCTCCCACGTGACGTAGCACTTCATGTCTTGAGAGTTTACTTTTACTTTCTGTAAAAATAGTATCAAGTGTTTTTACGCTTTCGCGAAACTGAGATAAGGTAGTTTTTCCGTTAAGCTCCTTAGGAACTAGAGATTGGATTTTTACATCTCTAAACTCCTTTGCAAGGCCTATCTCTCTACTTAAAATTAATAGCTTGCGAGCAACATCTTTCCCCGAAAGGTCTTCTCTTGCGTCTGGTTCAGTAAGTCCAAGCGCGTCTGCTTCTAATAATATGTCTGAAAAGTCTTTATCTTCTTTAGAAAAATTATTGAACAAGTAACTCAATGATCCAGAAAAGACTCCTCTTATCTTATGGATCTCTTCTCCACTTTCATAGAGGTTTTTAATAGTTTCTATAATAGGTAATCCGGCTCCAACGTTTGTTTCGTAACCAAATTTCTTCTTATTAAGTGTAAGCGATGCTCTCAACTTTTTATAGAAATCATAGGACAGTGTGTTTGCAACTTTGTTTGCTGTTACAATATGAAAACCATGCTCCACGAGGTCTATGTAATTATTTGCAAAGGTTGCGCTAGCTGTCACATCTACTGCAACAAATTCTTGCTCCTGCGTGTGCTCATTATCGTTTTGTTCTTTTATTGTTTTCGCGAAAGCGTAAATATCATCTAGCGTATAAGGCTGCGCTGCGGTCTCAAAATTAGAACTCCAACCAGAGGTGACGTTATCTTTAAATAGCGCCAACTTAGAATTTGCAATACAAAAAATATTGAGCTTTCTATTTGTAGTTTTTTTATTAAAATCTGTGATCTGCGTGATGAGGGTGCTCCCCACATTACCGATACCAAAGATGACTATATTTATTTGTGACATAACTGTTTTTGAAAAATAGGTTGTACGATAGCAGCGAGCTGCTCGTATTCAATTAAAAAGGCATCGTGACCGTGGATGGAATTTATTTCATGATAGCTAGACGTAATTCCAGTTTCTTGTAGCGCAAGGCGTGTGTCATATATCTCATCTGCTAGAAAAAGTCCGTCGGTATCTATTGCGACAAGATGCACTTTTGCTGTAAGTGGGCTCACTACTTCATTAAAGCTTTGCTTACCCTTTGTGATATCTGCCGTAAGCAATAATTGATTCATTAATTTATAAGAAGCAATAGAAAATCGTTCTGATAATCGCTTACCGTGATGATCTAGCCAACTTTGAATATTATATAAAGAAGCTTCTTTTTTAGTGCGCTTAAATTTTTCTTTAAAAGAGGCAGGCGTGCGATAAAAAGTCATCGCATGAATGCGTGCATCATAGATAGGTTTCTGAGAATGATTCAATAAACTATCTTGAATATGGCATTGTGCAATCACCCAGTCTGTTGCTTTCCAGTCTGTCGCTATTGGGATAAGGTGCTCTGCGAGGTTAGGTCTTTGTGTTGCAAGTTCCCAAGCAATCTGACCTCCAAGCGAACCTCCTATAATGGCAAAGAGTTTTTTAATATCTAAATGCTCAAGTAAGGCTATTTGAACCTTTGCAATATCACTATTAGTAAATGCCCTATAATTAAGCACTAGATGATTTTGATTATTATCATAACCATTCCCAGGAATATCCATTGCAAGTATGGTATAGCAACTTGTATCAATCGCTTTATCTACACCAATCAAGTCACTCCACCAACCGTTTTCTCCAGTTACAGAAGAGTTTCCCGTAAGCGCATGATTTACTAGCACGACAGGCGCTGTACCTAATGGCTCACCAAACAATTGATACGTGACATGTAAATGACACGTATATCCCGAGTGTGTTTTAAAATCTTGTAAATCAATGTGTAAAAGCATAGCCTATCTATAAGTTAAAAAAGGGAGTCCCTATGAACAGGGGACTCCCGCACTAATTAATTAACTAAGATTAATTACACTAAGACGTTTTTATCTACTCGCGCAAATGCTGCTACGAGATCTTCTTTTAAATCTGCTATATCCTCAAGACCTACAGAAAGACGTATTAAATCTTTAGTCACGCCTGTGCTTACCTGATCATCATCACTAAGTTGTTGATGTGTTGTACTTGCAGGGTGAATTATAAGCGATTTACTATCTCCTATATTTGCTAGCAGTGAGAAAAGTTTAGTTTCATTTGAGATTGTTTTTGCGCTCTCAAAACCTCCTTTTACACCAAAGGTCACAATTCCACTCTGTCCTTTAGGCAAGTATTGTTTTGCAAGGTCGTTGTACTTACTAGAAGCAAGACCTGGATAGTTTACCCATGCCACCTCATCACGAGTTTGTAACCACTCTGCAAGTTCAAGCGCATTTTTAGAATGCTTCTGTAATCTAAGTTCTAGTGTTTCTAGACCTTGTAAGATTTGGAATGCATTAAACGGACTTAGAGCTGCACCATGATCGCGCAATCCTTCTATACGCACCTTAGCAATAAACGATGCTTCCTTAATCACATCCCAATAAACTAAACCGTGATATCCGGCGGAAGGCTCCGTAAATTCTGGAAACTTACCATTACTCCAGTCAAATTTTCCAGCATCTATAATAACTCCACCTAATGCGGTACCATTACCATTTATGTATTTTGTAAGTGAGTGAATCACAATATCTGCACCGTGCTCGATTGGATTGAGTAGCGCTGGTGTTGCTACGGTGTTATCTACAATGAAAGGGACTTTGTGCGCTTTCGCGAAAGCGGAAATACCTTTTAAATCTAATACGTCGAGCTTAGGGTTACCCAAAGACTCTACAAAGAAAGCTCTTGTATTTTCTTGTGCTGCCTTCTCAAAATTTTGAGGATCTGAAGGATCTACAAAAGTTGTTGTAATCCCAAAACGTGGTAAAGTAACGCTCAAAAGATTCCATGTGCCTCCGTAAAGACTACTAGAAGCTACAATGTGATCTCCCTGCTTTAGTAACGTAAGTAAAGTCGTGTTAATGGCCGCAGTTCCTGAGGCAGTCACGACAGCTGCTAGTCCGCCCTCTATGTCTGTAAGTCGCTTTTCCAGCACGTCATTTGTAGGGTTATTGAGACGTGTGTAAATAAAACCTGGCTCAGACAGGTTAAATAGGTTTGCTGCATGGTCTGCATCTTTAAATACATAAGCCGTGCTCTGGTAGATAGGAACTGCTCGAGTTCCTCCATTTGCTGCATAATCGTGTCCTGCGTGCAACGCTTTGGTTGCCAATTTTTGTGTACTCATTTTTCTCTTTTTTGTCCCAGTACTACTAGGATTAATTTTAGCCATTCACTTCGTGTGAACGGATTAAAAACAAAAGCCAAATATTTCCAATACGAACCCTTATCTCAAGGTCGAGGAAATGTTTAAAGAAAAATATTATAAGAAAAAACATAAGCGCATACCCGTAAGGTACTTGCTCGATGTTATCTATCCTCAAGTTTCGGTAATGAGCGATTCTTGGGTAGAATGTAGCACCTTCTTTCTAAGTGAAAGGGTTGCTAAGGCTTCATAGGGTCATTCCCTCAGCCTTTCTTGATAACATTTATTCTGTTCATTATTGCGCTTTCGCGAAAATCTGAACTGTCATTGAACTTTGTGAGCACAAATATTGTAAAAACAAATCTACAAAAACAAACTTTTTAGAATATTTTTCTAAAAAGTTTTATTAAAATCACTATTTCAGTAAAATATTCAGCTTAAATAATTTTTACAGTATAATATTCTAATTAAGATAATGAGACGTTAAAATTTACTCTTTAAATTTTCACAAAACAATAACATAACCCTACTAAATTGGTAGGATAATGGATTGTTTATATTATTAAAGTTTCTTTACCTTTGTGCCATAATTACGAGGACAGATTTGACTGCTTGCAACCTCACTAAAAAATGGCTAAAATCAAACATAAGACTTTAACGTTTCTTATGTTATGTTTCTACCCAGCATACGTCAAATCTACTTCTTGACAAAAAATTAAAAAATGGCTTACTTATTTACCTCAGAATCTGTTTCTGAAGGACACCCAGATAAAGTTGCAGATCAGATTTCTGATGCGCTTATTGATAATTTTCTCGCTTTTGATCCGCAATCTAAAGTTGCTTGCGAGACCCTAGTTACCACTGGACAAGTAGTACTTGCTGGTGAAGTACGATCTAGTGCTTACTTAGATGTTCAAAAAATCGCTCGTGAAACCATTAATAAAATAGGTTACACGAAGGGTGAATATATGTTTGACGGTAACTCTTGTGGTGTATTATCTGCCATACACGAGCAGTCTGACGATATTAACCGTGGTGTAGATCGCGACTCAAAAGAAGAGCAAGGAGCTGGAGATCAAGGAATGATGTTTGGCTATGCTACTAAGGAGACAGAAAACTTCATGCCACTGGCACTTGAGCTTTCTCATAAATTACTTATTGAACTAGGTAACCTACGTCGTGAAGATGACGAGATTACTTATTTACGCCCAGACGCAAAAGCGCAGGTGACTATAGAATACAGTGATGAAAACGTACCTCAACGTATCGATGCTATTGTAGTTTCTACACAACATGATGATTTTGATGAGGACGAAGCTATGCTAGGTCGCATACGCGGAGATATTCAAGATATTTTAATACCTCGCGTAGTAGGTTTATTACCAGAAAATATTGCAAATCTTTTTAATGATGATATTAAGTATCACATTAACCCAACTGGGAAGTTTGTAATAGGGGGACCTCACGGAGATACTGGTCTTACAGGTCGTAAGATTATTGTAGATACTTATGGCGGCAAAGGAGCTCACGGAGGTGGTGCTTTTTCTGGAAAAGATCCATCAAAAGTAGATCGCTCTGCTGCTTATGCTACACGTCACATTGCAAAAAATCTTGTTGCTGCAGGCGTTGCAGATGAGATTCTTGTGCAGGTTTCTTATGCTATTGGTGTTGTAGAGCCTATGGGAATTTTTGTAGACACGTACGGTACTTCTAAAGTAAACTTATCTGATGGTGAGATTGCAAAGAAAGTTACTGCACTATTTGACATGAGACCAGCTGCTATTGAAAGCAGATTAAAGCTACGTTCTCCTATGTACAGCGAGACTGCTGCTTACGGACACATGGGACGTACAAATGAAGTAGTTACAAAAACCTTCAAGAGCTTTGATGGTAAAGAAAAGAATATCGAAGTAGAATTATTTACTTGGGAAAAACTTGATTATGTAGAGAAAGTAAAAGAGGCTTTCAATATATAATTCACTGATATACGTATTAAAAAGGGAGCCTAATGGCTCCTTTTTTTTGGTTTATACATTATCATAGCGATAGCTTTATGATTACTCGCATGCACGCATTGTGATGAGATTTCTCGGCAGGCTCGAAATGACAGAAGTGTTGTTACTCAAATACGATTTTATCTACTTCAATTTCAAAATCTGTAGCGGCTTTTGTATTTGAGATAAGTCCGAGACGAATGATTGAAGCCAGGTCATCTTTGTCTGGGTGACCTTCCAAAGGTTCACCAAGTCTATATGTTCCAAAATCTGAAAGATTGTAAGTGACAGTTTTCCACTCACCTTTTGTTATCGGTAAATTGATTTTATAATTCGGTCTCCAGAATCTTTTATACTTATTGAGCGTAAGCCCAAAGTCTTGTCCCGTAGACTTATATCTTACAGTTACGGCTTTATAACTCGACAAATCATAAGATTGATAAGGAGTGCGCAGCGAGGCAAAACCTCCGTTATTCTCGAGACTTACGCTTCCACGAAAGATGATACTTTCGCTAGTTTGCTCAATGCTACCTGTAGATAATCCTCCCATAACACCATCCAAGACGACAAACCAGTCATCACAGGTGTTGCAAGAAGTTCCAAAATCAAAAGAGAGCGTTGTCGTGTTCATAGTAGTTGTGATCAGTAAGGCTAAGAGATATTTCATAGCTTTTTTCTTTAAAGTTACGCTTTCGCGAAAGCGTGAACCTTATACTTACCACATTTTTAACACTAGCTCGCTACTGACAATTTTTTCTTAAAACGACGATCAATAACAAATTGAACTACAAAAAGAAGTAAAAATATAAAACGAGAAAGACTAGGCATGGAGATCGCTACAACACCTGCAATAACCCAAACAATCATCACATTAAGACCTCTAGCTCTGTACCAGCGGTAACGTAACCTTGTAAAACCTGAGAGTTGCTTTTCTGAGTGAAAGACATAACGCAACATCACTATATTAAAAAACCCTATCACACTAAGGTTAATACAGTAAAATATGAAAGGCCCAGCTTGGTCAAAGCCATTTATATACATTGCTGTTGAGAATGGTAAAATTACGATAGCAAGTAGAAAAAAGATATTTATCCAAAGTAATCTACCAGAAATCACACTTACATAACGCATTAATTTTATGTGACCCATCCAGTAGAGTGCACTAACCATAAAACTCACAAAAAGCCCTATAAAATCAGGTATTCTAGCTGACAGAACACTACGGAAGGGTTGTGTATTAATCTCACTTATAGTAGGAACACCCACCTCTAGAATGAGCAGCGTCATTACTATAGAAAATACAGCGTCTGAGAAATTGATTACTCTTGACTTATCATATGTTTCTTTAATCATCATCCTAAAATAATAATAAAAAATAAAAACGACCTCTTTTTACAGAGGTCGTTATGCAATATCTACTTAGCAATTAGCTCATTATAGATTATATTTTACTGTAAACATCGCTATTCTAGGTTGTACAAAATACTCTGTATTTGAAATCTGAAAATCATTTACGTTGTTACTTGAAATGGTATCCACATTTAAGAGGTTTGTAGCCTGTATACGGAACTCCCACTGACTATCTGGCTTCTGGTAATACAAGTTTGCTTCTAGAAAAGAATACATATTATCAATCTCTGTACTATCATCATTATCATCATAGTTATAAAGACTCCAGTCTGCACCTAATGTAAAGCCTTTACCGAAATTCCACTCTGCGTTTGCAAAAGGTCTGTTTGTAAAGAAGGTTCTATCTGTCACGCCATTATCTGAGTTTGTACTTGTAAAGTTGTAACCTATTTCAAAATTTGGCGCTTCTTTAAAATTTGTCTCTGCACTTGCTCTATAATTCTGTGTTAGGTTTTTTGTGTTTCTATCTTCACCGTTGATAATGTTATTAAGATCACTATAGCTTCCATTTGCACTCACGTTAAGTTTCCACTTCTTAAAACGTTTTGAGAAACGTGCGTTAGCACTTAAGGTCTCATCTGCAAAGTTTGTGTTGTTTACTGGACTAGCTACTTGGTTTATCCCTACAAATGACCCAGAAGTCTTTATAGGATCTACTCTGCGAGAATAATTTACTCCTCCAAAGAGACTCGTAAAGTTGAACATGCTAAAGCTAAAGTAATTGATACTTGCATTGTGATAGATAGCATTTTCTATCTCTCTGTTACCACGATATAAACTATTGTAGTTATTAAATAATAAGCCTTCGGCAAAATTATTTACGTCTGTATACTGCGCTGTCATCTGGTAGTTTACTCGTAAACTTTTCCCTTGAGAGAAATCTAATACCGTAAATAAGTCCGGCAGTAGTCTCACATCACTATCTTCTGTTGTTGTGCCTAGTTGCTCACTCTTTGTAGAATAATTATGTAATGTTAATCCTGGAGTAATTGTAAAAATTCCCGTTTTAAGTTTATAGTGAAGTCCTACAAACACATCACTAAAGTTAAATGCAACATCATTACCTATAATAGTACCATCCAGTGTCTCGGCAAGATCATCTACCGTTCCTGTTTCTAAAATTTGAAATAGATTAGAATTAAAGTCTTGTCGACTTAAGGTTGTTCCTGCAGTAATATTAATGTTACTCTTTTTATTAAGGATGTAATAGTAATCTAATTTTGCATCTAGCTTATTGGTTTTGATATTTTTGTTTTGATTGATATCAAAAAGACCATTTGCACCAGGCATAAAATCGATAGAGCTTATTTCATTTGTCATATCTGCTGGGTCAGGCGCTGTAAATGGCTCTTGAGAAAGCGTAGCATTATAAAACGGATCTTCATCTTGATACAAATGCTGGATAGTCCCTGAGAATATGTTGTTCTCATCAAGTGTGTAATATAGGTTTACATTTTGATTGACAGAAAATGGCTCGTTCTCCTTGTCTTGATCTACCACATCTTCTTGTACGGCTCCATCTCGTGTTACGATACTAGTACCGTCTGAAAATTCTGTTTGCTTGGACTTTTTTACAAGCACATCATAATCAAACTGCAAGTTTGCGTTAGGCTTATATACAGAACTCAGTTTTGCCATACCTAACTGATTGCGCTGATCTGTACTCTCATTGAAACCTTGTGTAAATCCCTGATTGATAAATGTATTTAGCGAGTTATTCACAAAGTTTGTCTTGTTATCTGAAAGTAACGCAAGACCACTTATGTCCCATTTCGGGTTAATCGTATATGTAAAGTTGGCCGCTGCAAAACCCGTTTCAATCTCGTTTGCGCGATTATTTTGAGTGGTAAGAAAACCTAGACCACCATCACTTACATTAAAAGAAGTCCCACCTCGCTGATTAAAGTTTCTAAAACCTCCAGTAAAATTAAAGTAGTCTCTAAAGGTAAATGGCACCTCTCCCGTATTATTAAAATCTGTGATAATATTAATACTCCCTTTAGGGCTATAGTAAAATAGTTTTGCTTTACCTAAATATCTAAACTTCTCTCCATCACCAGCACCTGCTGTAAGATCTCCAAACCAGAAATTTGTTTTACCTTCCTTAAGACGTATATTAATCGCGACGTTATCTTGATCATTACCTAGACCTCGCATTTGAGAGACCTCATTATAGTTTTTAAGAACCTCAACCTTTTTAAGTGCATCTGCAGGGATGTTTTTGGTAGCAAGTTTAGAGTCTCCATCAAAAAAATCTTTACCCTCAATCATTACCTTAGAGACAACCTTTCCTTCTACCTCTATCTCACCATCATCATTAACCTCTATCCCAGGGAGCTTTTTGAGAACGTCACCTAGTTTTTTTTCATTTCCATTTGTAAAACTATCCGTGTTATAAACAATGGTATCACCTTTAATGGTAACAGGCATCTCATATACCAACTCCACATTATCTAGCTGATTAGGATCTTCCTTTAACGTAAAGTCTTTAGTGATATCTTGGGCATCTTGAGCAACGTTTATTTCTTCATTTACAGATTGCAATCCCAAATAACTCACTTTAATATCATAGGTAATTCCTGTAGTAAGATCAAGGCGATAGCGTCCTGATGCATCGGTTATTCCATAAGATTCTAATGTACCTTCGGCTTTATTTGTAGCAATGATGTTTGCTAGTTCAAGTGGCGACCCTATAGAGTCTTTTACAACACCTCTAAGCGTTATAGACTGGGCAAAGAGCTTCAGGGGTAATGCTAGAAGCATTACCAATGTTATTTTTTTTAGTATCATTTAGGTTGGTTGGATTAGTCATACCTGCTATCAAAAGATTTCAGGTATGATCATTATATTGATTGATGTTATTGTTTGCTCGGTTTCATTTTTAGATAAGCTTTATATAAACTTCAACAAATTGAAAGCTTACTTAGTTTATTAAAAACGTCTTCCCCCTTGCTGCCCTCTTCTATTCCCTCCACCAAAACGTTCTGCCATTTCTTTTGCCTTTTCCTCGACGATGGCTTGGTATTGCTCTCTACTCACTTCTTTACCTTTTACAGGCGGCTCGATAGCAATAGGCTCCTGAGGATTAAGCACCACTTTAGTACAAAGGATGGTCGTATTGTTTGTGCTTAACTCTAAAATGAGTCCTGGTAAACCACCAAACTCATCTGGTCCGTGACTCGCAGGGATCATAGGTGTGTACCAAGCAACTATAGTTTCTGTCTTAGGCTCCTCTTCTGCTATTTCAATGTCGCTTGATGTACTAGCAGTAGCAGTAGCAGTACTATCTTCTTTTTTCTCACGATCTCTCTGTCCCTGTCTCGCTCCTCTTCCCATGCGGCTCCACATATTCTGCTCTATATTTCTAGTCGCTACCGCTTTAAAAACTGGATATTGTCCTATTACCTTGCTCTCTTTTACGAGCTCCCAGTTTAAATTATTTAAGGTGTCTTTTACTAAGAAAATTTTACCCATCATGTCATTTTCACGAGCATAATCATTTGATGCACGGTTAGAGTAGATACCTCCTTGTGTAAAACCTCCTCCAAAACCACGTCCACCTCCACCTTGTCCAGGCGCTTGAAGTTTTTCTTCTTCTTTATAAAAAGACTCATCTTTATTAAAGCTCAGTGTATATTCCTTTTCTAAGAAATTTTTCATGCGCTCTGCAATCTGCTTTTTACGAGCTTCCGTCAGTTGCTGTCCACCACGATTAAAGCGTGACATATCTATCGTAGTTTTAGTTTGGTAAGTGGCAACACCTTCTATTTTCTGTGCTTGAACAGCTGTACCTACTGTAAGTGTCACAAATGCAATGCACAACCACTGGGATATTTTAAGAGTCATATTTCTAATTATTTATACTTTAGACTTTTAAAGTAGCGCATAGTTTGATGAGCTTTTCAATTTTAAGAAAATTTTAAGAACTCTAGTTGTGGATGATTTCTGTAGTTGTAAACACGCGACTTCCATTTTTACCTCTTTCACCTCCGTGACGTTCCATCATTTCATCCATTTTTTCTTCTTGAATATTATTAAATTCATCCTGGGTAACCTCTTTACCTTTTTCTGGCAACACTATTTGCACCTCCTTTTTTGGGTTCAAAACTACTTTTGTGCACATAAGTGAAAATTTACCGTCGCTCACCTCTAGTATTAAGCCAGGTAAACTTTTTGCCTAGAAACAGAAAATCTATTAGTAAATAGCGCCGGAGCAGCGAGGCTTTCTTCTTGTTGGCAAGTAGCTTCGGCTCCTACAAAGGCAAGTGAATTCTCTTATTGAAACTGTTTTTCCATCTTAGCTTGTAGCTGCTCTTGAAAGTTCTTATGAGTACGCTTTCGCGAAAGCGTACAAAAGTTAACCCACAAGGAGGCTCATTTACTATTTCATCTTCATAAAAATCGTAATGCCGTTCTAGACCGATCACTTATTCTTATAAAATTATGGGGAGATGATGATTTCTTTTCTGCGAGAAGTATGGACGTCTTTATATCAAAACTTAGAAAAAAGCTGAAAGAGGACAGTACTATAGAAATCGTAAACGTAAGAGGATATGGCTATAAGCTCATCTGCTAGCGTGAAGGCTTTGCTTGAAACATATTTACAAGAAAAAAAGTTCCAATCTTACGAGCTCTAAACTTTGCCATCTCTGCAAGTTCGCCTTCATATAACTCATCTACCGTTTGTACCCAATGATTGAGCCACACACCAAAGTGTTGCTCATTTATAGTGTAGTCTTCATCTCTATCTACACGTTTGTGCGTTTGTAAAGGTCTTCCTGTAAAGATCTTTTTAAAGAACAAATTACCTTCCCAAAAGTCTGTGAGATGCTCAAAGTGATGTGGCCAGTCTGTAATGTGTTTATTAAAAATAGGCCCCAAATAAACATCACCACGTATGCGACCATAAAAAGTGGTTACAAGTGTATATACATCTTCTCTATTTTCAATCTCTTTTTTCACCTTACAAAGGTATTAACTATAACGGCTAGATTTTTGTACTTTGCTTATTAATGCACAAACTGATTTACATACTACTATTGCTTGCCACCATCACGGTAACAAGCCAGAATTACACTTTAGAAAAGGTTAATGAGGTGACAATCGAGGCAGATACTTTTATAGGAGTTGATACTTTTAATGCCTTGTATCATATTAAAGATGATGTTTTATATAAAGGCGATATTAATGACGGTTATCAATTTACTGCACTACAGCTAGGTGCTATCACTTCGGTAGACATTCTTAATCCTCTTAAAATAAGTGTGTTTTATGAAGCTACAAATACCACAGTAATACTAGACAATACATTGAGTGAGATTACCCGCATTAATTTTTCTGCCATAGATGATTTTAGAAACATAAGTCATGTTGCGACAAATGGTGATAGACGTTTATGGGTATTTAATACAGACCTACAACAACTTGAGATTTTTGACTGGAATACAGATCAAATAACCACACAATTCCCACCTATGCCAGTTAATGCTACGACACTAGCAACTAATTTTAATTTTGCGTGGGTAGTAAATGAAATAGGGTTGTTTCATTACAATAACTACGGTAGCTTTTTAAGTAAAACAGCCTTACAAGATATCACGCTCATTTCTCAAAGCAAAGGCGCTGTTATCTTGCTATCACAGGGCAAATTACACTACAAACCAAAAGAATCCAACGATTTTATTGCATTAGATACTCCAGATTTTACCATAAAACAACTTTCGTTGAATGGCGAAATCCTGTATCTTTACACCGGTCAAAAGTTAGCTGCTTTCCGACTAAAACTTCCTAAAAAACCTTAACATGCACATTGCAATTGCCGGTAACATCGGAGCAGGTAAAACTACCTTAACTAAACTTTTATCCAAACACTTTAACTGGACTCCACAATATGAAGATGTTGTAGATAATCCATATCTAGATGATTTTTATAATGAGATGGAACGCTGGTCTTTCAATCTTCAGATTTACTTTTTAAACAGTCGTTTTAGACAACTACTAGATATAAAAGATAGCGATAAAACGATTATTCAAGATCGTACTATTTATGAAGATGCATTCATCTTTGCTCCTAACCTACATGCGATGGGTCTTCTTACTAATCGTGATTACAACAACTACAAGTCTCTTTTTGACTTAATGGAAAGTGTAGTAGATGCACCAGACTTGATGATTTATTTACGTAGCTCTATTCCTAACCTAGTATCACAAATACATAAGAGAGGGAGAGATTATGAAAATTCTATCTCTATCGACTATTTAAGTCGTCTTAATGAGCGTTATGAAGCCTGGATTCATGGTTATAAAAAAGGAAAGCTTCTCATTATCGATGTAGATGATATTAACTTTGTAGATAACCCAGAAGACTTAGGAGATATTATTAATAGAATAGATGCTGAGTTAAACGGCCTTTTCTAGAGTTAAAACAACATTACTACTTGCTTAATTTCAGTTATTTACACATAGAAATGTATTTCTATACATCTGTAAAATGCTTTTCTAATTGAATTAAATAGCCTAGTTTTGCGCCTTGAAAAACTAACAAATATTATGAAAAATCTTAAATTTATTTTAATCCTTGCTATTTCTGTAATGGCTATTTCTTGTGGTAATGATGATGACGGTACACCAGCAGGACCTACATTAACTCCAGCACTTCTTGAAGGAACATATAACTTCACATTTTTTGAAAGTGAGGAGGTAATAGAACAGCAAGTAACAGGAGGGACGGCTACGACAACTATCACTGAGGTAGGTGACACCTTTGGATCATCAAACATCGTTTTTAACGCAAACGGAACTTACACTACTAGCTTCCAATACCGTTTAACAACAACTACTCAACTAGAAAACAACGACCCAGTAGAAGAAACTGAAATTATTGTCGATTCTGATACAGGTAGTTATACTGTAAACGATACAGATCAAACAATTACTTTTGACGGTGGTAACACAGGAGATGTGACTTCATTTAACAATAGCCAATTGAGAATAGAATTTATGGATGTAGACGTAAGTACAGATAGAACATCTACAACAAATCAAGAATTTCGTTTTGAAAGACAGTAGTCACAAAGCAACTTAATAATACACAAAAACGGCTACTTGATTCAAGTAGCCGTTTTTTTATGCTTTTACGATATAAGTCCTATTGATCTTGCGTGCTCCTCTGCAAAGGAGCTTTTTTCTACTAGTACAGCAGGAGTAGTCTCATATTGACTCAAAACACTTTTTACTCTAAGCACCTTTTTCTTGTGCTTTACACTACGTAAATACACAGCTATTATTTGCTCTGGGTATTCCTTAGCCACTTCTAGATAAATATCTACATCATGCTCTCCACTATCACCTATAAGTACAAACTTAAGCTTAGGATATGCATTTAGTATATTTCTAATCTCATGCTGCTTATGTGGTTTTTCTGGTTTTGGTGTTTTTTCAAAAGGACTGCGTAAATCTCTCAATAATATAGGGCCTTTGGGGAACTTTTGATTCCTTACAAAGGACTCGAGGTAACTATATAAATTCCATGGACTGTTACTCACGTAAAACATAGGATTTGCATCTTGTCCAGATTTCCCTCCATGTAATTTTCTATAGAGTTCTGGCGCCCCTTCTAGCGAGGTACGTTTACCTACATTTTTAAAGAATGTATTTATAATCACTCTCCACTTAAGCAATGAGGCAACACCTGTGTGCAAGATGGTATCATCTATATCACTTATCACCCCGTAAGAAGCTGTCTCTGCCGGTATGAGCATCTCAATAGGGAATCTATTGTCTCCTAACACGGTAATTCCCTTTTGCACATCGTCAAAACTAATCACCATTTGCAGCCAACCTTCATCATTTGCTAGTGCTCCTAGCCCATCAACCTTTTCATCTATTTTAAAATATCCTTCGGCATCTGTCGTGGTGTAAAATGATCTATTATCTAACAGTGTTACCTTTAATTTTGTGTGCCTTAACTCATCACTAGCAAATTGCTTGTAAGCATTTTTTAGTGCAGAAAGAAAGCTGGTTTTCTTAAGATCTACTCCCTCGTGCTCAAGGGCCCTGCCTATTAAATATAAATGATTTGATGATCCGTACGACTGGTAGCCATCTATTTGTATAGGATCAGACTTTGATGAAAAAAACATAGTTTGGTGATTTTTTATAAAATTACGCTTTCGTACTTCGACAGGCTCAGTATAAACTTCAGCACACTGAAAGCGTAAATTAAACAGCTCATAAAAAAGGCGTACGCATAAGATGGTACGCCTTTTATAAAATGTGGCTTAGTATGTACTATAGTGATGTAATATCTTTTACCTCTCCTCTTGCAGGATAATCCTTTTTCATAATAAAATCAATTCCTCCTAAAAGATCGTCAAACTGTGGTCTTGCAAACGGCATAGATTGCACTGATGAGAAGAAAAGTGTACCATCTGGCTTTATTAAAAACAGTCCAGGCTCTGTAAAGTAGTCTGGCTCCTTATCTGAAATTGCTTTAGAAATATACAGCCCGTACTCTCTAGCTTTTTCTAATGATAAGTTATAACCAATAGGAAGTGATGGAACGTCCCAATCTTCTCCTGCTATTTTTGCACGCTTTTCTGTATCTCCACTTATCGCAACTACATTAATTCCTCGCTCTGTAAATTTATCTAGTTGTGACGCTAGATCCTCAAGCTGTGCTTTACATACAGGGCAATGCAAGCCTCTATAAAAAATAATGAGCGTAAAATTTTCTGAATTTTGCTCACTCAATTTCCAATTAGTATCATTTATTAAAGGCACTTCTAGCGAAGGCACTTTAGTTTTAGGTAGTATCATAATCTTGTTTTTTATAAAAATACCCGAGATGAAGGTTAAAGTATATTAATATGACAATAAAGGTTTGTTAAGAAATTACAATTCAAGCACTTTCACTCTTCTTTGCCAGGGGTCATAAAAAAAGCAGCCTAACGGCTGCTTTTTTGGACTAATTCTTTATTATAAAAAAGTGACTATTTGATAGTAACTTCTTCTACAGGAACATCAGATTCTTCATAACGCTCGATACATTTTTGGATAATTGCTTTCGCTTCATGAACATCTCCCCATCCACCTACGTCTACTTTCTTATTTTCAAGATCTTTATATACTTTAAAGAAGTGCTCGATCTCTTTTATCAAGTGTGGGTTACAGTCAGATAGATCTTCAAGCTTACTAGCAGAAGGATCACTTACAGGTACACAGATTATTTTTTCATCTGGTCCTTTCTCATCTGCCATGTGGAATACTCCGATAGGCTTTACTTCAATCACACAACCTGGAAAAGTAGGCTCTGTAACTAATACTAATACATCAAGAGGATCACCATCTAGCGCAAGAGTTTCTGGAATAAAACCATAATCTGCTGGGTACATCATAGAAGAGAATATCATACGATCGTAACGCATTCTCTTTAATTTAAAATCGTACTCATACTTGTTACGGCTTCCCTTAGGAATCTCTACTAATACGTCAAATGTTGTTACTTTATCTGCTGTCATAATATATTATATTTCAAATCTCGTGTATTCTAATACATGAGAGATGTGTCAATTAATTCAAAATATCCCTAGTTTACACTTTATTAAACAGCTGCATAACAGATATTTACATTAAAACATATTTCTTAAGGCGTGCAAAAATACGCTGAAATAGCGATTTAGCCAAATATTGGCGCATTAAGATTAGGTTAGGTGTTTAAAAACAGTATGATTTTAAAACCGCTAACAAGCTAGATTACAAGAAGTATCCCCTTAAAAATAAAACCCAAAACTTCCTGTCACTCCTATCTTTCTCGCATCTGGAACAGAATTATAATTTCCTCTAAAGTTAAGGTCAATACGGAACACCTTAAAAATGTTACCCACTCCTACACTATACTCATAATATGGCTCTACAGATGGAGCTACCATGCTCGGAGTTATGTCTGTAATAGGCTGTCCTTCTTCAAATAGTAAACTCTCAAACGCTGGGCGGTTTAAGTCAATGTTTCCTTGAGAGATATTTCCTATCACACCTCGCACGCTTACAATCTCACGTAGATTCAAATTTTTGAGTAATGGAATACGATTAAAAATACGGCCTCCAAAATTGTGTTCTAGCTGTAATGAGGCATACTCATCTGTTGTAAACTCATAAAAATTAAGCTGGCTAAAGGTATTAAAGATTGAAAACAGCGACTGGTTACCCGGTACTGGACTTAATAACGCTAACGGCACCTCATCAAATGTTTTACCTATTTCTGTAGAGGCGGTTAATGTACCAAGACCCCCTATACGGATTGCCTTCCTTGCAGAAAATTGTACTTTATCATAAGCAAAGTCGCTATCAAGTGTCCCTTCTAGGCCACGCGTGTAGCTCGCATAAAAACTAGGGAACCACTCATTAGTTACTCTACGCTCCACTCCAAACCCTGAAGTTTTCTTTCCTGGCTCCCAGATAGTGGTTAAGACAACTTCTGCTTGTTTCAACTCTCCTGTAGTGGTAGTTTGCGTGTTATCTGTAAAATAATCTAGGCTAAAGGTTTCTGAAGCCGACTCTAAAGTTCTCACAGAAAAGTCTGCTCTTACTTGGAGGTTACGCACGATCTCTACTTCTGCTGCAATATTTGCTAGTTTGATAGAGGTAAGCTTATCATTGGTCGCTGTATTTACTAGTGAGGATGATGCAAGATTTCTTCCTAACACGTCTCTAGAAGTAGTAAGACTCGCTCCTATCTGCTCCACGTCTTGTCTATATCCACCAGAGACAATAAACCTACTTTTCTTATCTAGCAGCCATTTTCCTGAGATTCCAAATTTTCCTTTTTTGTCCTTAAATCCGTAGGCTAGAAATCCTTCTAATCTCCATGGATCATTCTGTGAGAAATAAGTTCTTCCTCCCGTGCGCACACGTAATCCCTCTACCTCATTAAACCCAAAGGTTGAAAAGATAGGACCGTAATCAAAGTTTAGACTTGGGATTTCATAGTATCCAGATGCAAGAATAGAACCTAGGTTATAAAGATTTTTAAATTTCTTTACCGTTTTTAAGGTGTCAAGCATCTTATAAACTCCTAGCTCATCTTTACTAAGTGCCTCTTTTCTATTTTCTTGCCAGAACTCATCACTACGATTAAAAACATCTTTATCATAATTATACACCTGTCTGTCGTAAAAGTCCTTTTCTAGCTTGTTGTCAAAGTTGTGATTATCATATAACGTAGTACGCTTACCGTACATACCTCTGGACTCCTCTTTTTCGCGCAAAGCGAAATCAGATAAAAAGTAATCTCTTGAAAGTAAGAAGGTGCTATCATTTACGATATCAAATTCTTGCTCCATGTAAATCTCTTTTACCCAGTTTACATTTGCACTTTTAGAAAGCTGCATATTGATTTCCTTAATAGCCCATGTAGAGTCATTAACCCAGAAATCTCCTTTAAAAGTAAGTTCGTTTTTACGTCTCGGGTAGTAAATAATGTTATAACACCACTTATTATTGATGTAAGCACTATCTGCAAGTACATAGTTATAGGTTTGGATACCTGTACGAGAAATTGGACTTGTAAAACTCTTGTCAAAAAACTGTAGGTAGTTATCATAGATATCATAGTCACTATATAGACTTTTTACAAAACCTATGATCGTTTGATTCTCACTAAAACCACTATTCTTGTTCCCCTCTAGAATCTCCTTTTCCTTATTAATCTCATTATCCCCATATACTTTTGAAAATGCTTCGTTTACAAAAATAGGTAGGTAAGTTTTTCCAGTAATACGGCTTGTGTCTGTCTGCTCGAAGATAAACTCCATCCCTCTAAAGATGCGGCTATTGATAAGCGAACTATCAATAGTGTTAAGATCAAACTCTAGCTTTTCATACTTATCATAAGCATACTGCTTGTACTGTCTCAATCCGTTCTGGCGCTTGTTTGCCCATATTTTACGTAGTATATCTACCGCTGGGTTATTTTTCTTGTCTGTTTTTCCTGTAAATATGACTACCTCGTCTAGTGCTCCTGCCTCCTCTTCTAGCGTTACTTTCATCTCATAATTCACCTTCTCACTTAGGTCAATTACCTTATTTGAAAAACCTATAAAAGAAAATCGCACTTGATCCCAGGTCTGGTCAGACTCTAGATAAAAACGTCCATCTTCATTAGTTATCGTACCCTCGTTAGACCCTACAAATATGACATTTACAAAAGGTAGACCGTTACCATCTGCGTCAAAAATCTCACCACTCACCTTGGTTTGACCAAATAAACTTGCTACACAAAACACGCTAGCAATAATGAGAAAAAAATTATATTTCATACTAAATAATCTGTGAGGATAGCCTTTCAACTGGGGACACCATCGGTTTATAATTGTGTAATATCAATTCTTTGACAGTACATCTACCACAACCTTACTCAAGGATGTAATAAATTAAAAAATCCCTTCCGGTTATGAAAGGGATTAAATCTTATTCCGCTTTCGCGAAAATATTATTTATACATCACCTTTCTAACCGCATTTACCACGTCATCGCTGTTAGGCAACCACTCTTTAAGTAATACTGGTGAGTAAGGCGCAGGTGTATCTGCTGTATTTATACGTTGTATAGGAGCATCTAAATGATCAAAACAATGCGCTTGTACTTGATATGTAATTTCTGTTGAAACATTCCCAAAAGGCCAAGCCTCTTCAAGAATCACAAGTCTGTTTGTTTTTCTTACAGACTCAAAAATAGCTTCTTTATCTAAAGGTCTTACCGTACGTAAATCAATAATCTCACAAGAAATCCCTTCCTCTGCAAGTTGATCTGCCGCTTTGTAGGCTTCCTTAATAATCTTTCCAAAAGAAACGATAGTTACATCTTTCCCTTCACGTTTAATATCTGCAACACCTATTGGCAATACATATTCTCCATCAGGCACTTCTCCTTTATCACCATACATCTGCTCAGACTCCATGAAAATCACAGGATCGTTATCACGTATTGCTGCTTTTAAAAGTCCTTTTGCATCATAAGGATTAGATGGCACTACTACTTTAAGACCTGGCGTATTTGCAAACCAGTTTTCAAAAGCTTGAGAGTGTGTTGCTCCTAGTTGCCCTGCAGATCCTGTAGGACCACGGAAAACTATAGGACAAGGAAACTGACCACCAGACATTTGTCTTATTTTGGCAGCGTTGTTTATAATTTGATCAATACCTACTAATGAGAAGTTAAATGTCATATACTCAATAATAGGACGTAATCCTGTCATTGTGCTTCCTACACCTATTCCTCCAAAACCAAGCTCTGCAATAGGAGTATCAATTACTCTATCTGCTCCAAACTCGTCTAGCATTCCCTTTGACGCCTTGTAAGCTCCATTATATTCTGCTACCTCTTCACCCATTAAATAAACAGATTCATCACGGCGCATCTCTTCGCTCATTGCCTCACAAATGGCTTCTCTAAACTGGATTGTTCTCATAGTATATAAACCGCTCTAGCGGAAATTTAATCAAGGCTTCTCATAACACTGAAAATTACCTTATTAATATTGTCTTCTTTTAACAATCACAAAAATAAGCAATTCCAAAACCTCAATAAATTACATTTTTGTAAAATTTTACTATGCACGCACAGTAAATTATACTTTTTTATGTTATTTTTGTTACGAAAACGAAATAGTTTAGGATTACGCTTTCGCGAAAGCGTACCTTTATATAAAATATAAATTCTATGAAAATATTAGTGTGCATCAGTCACGTACCTGATACGACATCAAAAATTAACTTCACAGACGGAGATACAAAATTTGATACTAACGGTGTTCAATTTGTAATCAACCCAAACGATGAGTTTGGATTGACACGTGCTATGTGGTTTAAAGAAAAACAAGGAGCCTCTGTAGACGTGATTAACGTAGGAGGACCAGAAACAGAACCTACATTGCGTAAAGCACTTGCAATAGGAGCAGATACTGCAATCCGTGTGAATGTGGAAGCAAAAGATGGTTTTCAAGTAGCAAAGGAACTTGCAAAAGTTGTTCAAGATGGAGGGTATGACCTAGTAATTGCAGGTCGTGAATCTATTGATTACAACGGTGGTATGGTACCTGGAATGCTTGCTGGACTTACAGGAGCAAACTTTGTAAATACATGTATCTCACTAGATGTAGACGGGACAACTGCTACTGCTACTAGAGAAATAGATGGCGGAAAAGAAACTGTAAAGACTTCACTTCCTCTTGTAATAGGAGGTCAAAAAGGTCTTGTAGAAGAAAGCGACCTACGTATTCCTAACATGAGAGGAATCATGATGGCACGTAAAAAGCCTTTAAACGTAGTAGAACCTTCTGGCGCTGAAACCGAAACAAATGCTGTTTCTTTTGAAAAGCCTGCACCTAAAGGAGCTGTTAAACTTGTAGAAACAGTAGACGAGTTAATCGACCTGCTACACAACGAAGCAAAAGCTATCTAATTTACGTAGGTAACTTTTTAATCTAATAATAATCCCGAATAGCTGAACCACGTGTTCGCCTCTTTGGAAATTCTTATAAATATGTCAGTTTTAGTATATACAGAATCAGAAAACGGAGTGTTTAAGAAAGCATCACTAGAAGTTGCTTCTTATGCAAAAGGAATTGCAGATATGATGGGAACATCTGTAACTGCAATTGCCGTAAATGGTGGAGATACTGCACCATTAGGAACTTACGGAGTAGATAAAGTTCTTAACATAAAAGACGCAAAGCTAGATGCATTTAATGCTGCAGCTTATGCAAAAGGAATCGCAGCTGCTGCAAAAGCAGAAGGTGCTCAAGTAGTTGTACTTACACAGAGTGCAAATGCTAAGTATCTTGCACCTCTTCTAGCGGTAGCGCTAGAGGCAGGATATGCATCAAATGTAGTATCACTTCCAGAAAGTGCTTCTCCATTTACAGTAAAGCGTACGGCTTTTACAAACAAGGCTTTTAGCCACACAGAAATAACTACAGCAATAAAAATTGTAGGACTTGGGCAAAACGCTTACGGTCTTAAAGAAGCTTCTGGAGCAGCAGCAACAGAAGACTTTTCTCCAGAGCTTGGAGATTTTGGTGTAGAAGTTCAGTCTGTAGATAAAGCAACAGATAAGGTATCTATTGCAGATGCAGAGGTTGTAGTATCGGCAGGTCGTGGTCTTAAAGGACCAGAAAACTGGGGAATGATAGAAGAAATGGCAGATATTCTTGGAGCAGCAACAGCTTGTTCTAAGCCTGTGTCAGATCTAGGATGGAGACCTCACGGTGAGCACGTAGGACAAACTGGTAAGCCAGTAGCGTCTAACTTGTATATCGCTATAGGAATCTCTGGAGCTATACAGCACCTTGCAGGGATTAACTCTTCTAAAGTAAAAGTAGTAATCAACAACGATCCAGAAGCTCCTTTCTTTAAGGCTGCAGATTATGGAATCGTAGGAGATGCTTTTGAAGTTGTTCCAGAACTTAATGAGAAATTAAGAGCATTTAAAGCTGCAAATTCTTAAGAAAAAATTTCCGTATTAACGAATAAAGAAAAAGCGCCTTTTATGCAAAAGGCGCTTTTTTTTATTTGATGTTTTGTCCTAATATAGATCTGCACATCTACAGTTATCTCTAAACTTTAGATTATAAGTAAGTAGTAATTCATGAGATCCAAAAGAGTAACTAGACAAGGCCGAAGTATTGTACTCATAAGCGTATCCAATACTAAGCTCGTCTGTTATATTAAAAGATCCTATGGCTCCTAAGGCATCTTTATGTCTATAGGTGGCTCCTAGCCAAAATCTATCTTCTATAAGCGCATTAAGCGTTACATCTACAGATGCTGGGGCTCCATTTGTCATTTTAACCATAAAAGTAGGCTTTAAAGTTAACCAAGGACTAACTTCATGTACGATACCTCCATTAACAAAATAGTTTACTCTTTCTAGTGAACTATAAAAAGGACTTCTATTTCTATCGTGATTTTTAAGGCGAGGTATGGCAAAACCTAAATACCAGGATTCTCCATCGAGAAAAACACCTGCTCCCACATTAAAATTCCAACTATTTAATTTATCGTTAAAAAAGACATCTTGAATAATTTCAGGATCACTAAGTAAATCTTGATCTATATTGTAGTGACTTATTCCTGCCTTTAAACCAAACGACAATAGTGTAGTGTAGGAAGTTCTAATGGTATATGAAAGATCTGCATAAATGTGTGCAGAGTTTTCGTATCCTAGCTTATCATTAACAAATGAGATGCCTCCTCCTAAGTTTTTTTCAGAAATAGGCGCGTGTATAGATGCAAACTGAGTAACGGGAGCACCTTTAACACCAACCCACTGGCTTCTATGTAAAGCCATGATGTTAATAGTCTCTTTAGTTCCTGCATAAGCAGGATTAACAACTATTGTATTGTACATATACTGGCTAAACTGCGGAAGTTGTTGCCCATATGACTTTCCCAAACCTAAAAGTAGTAGAAAAATAATCGCTATATGCTTTAAGTCAAGTCTCATTATCTTTTTTTATTATTCTGAGCCTAAATAAATATAACCTTGAATAGGTGATAGGTCACTATTATTTAAAGAAACGATGTAGTAATATGTGCCTGAAGGAAGCCTATTTGCATTCCCAAATGACGCATTTGGGGATTCTCCACTCCAGTTATTCTCATAATTTTGCGCTTCATACACTAGATTACCCCATCTATTAAAAATCTGTACGTCAATTGAAAAATCACAATCGCCTTGGTATATTAAGTTCACTTCAAAGAAATCATTATTTCCATCAAAATTAGGAGTGACAGCTTTGGAGATTTTTACATTTTCCTTACTACTACAATCTGGAGGGATTATACAATCATCATTAATTGAGACATTAAATATTTGAGTAAAACTGCAGGCTCCACTTATAATCTCATAAACAAGAGAGTATTCACCTAAAGGAGTTTGAGAAGGTTGTATTGCTCCATTCTCAATAATAAATTCTTCAGGAATCGTCCAGGTTCCATTTGTATTAGAAATCAAGGAATCTAAAAGAATACCAGTATCTTCAATACAATATGATAAGTTTGAAAACTCGATTTCATCTTCATTAGACACATTAATCAATTGAGTGGTTACTAGTCCATTTCCACACAAATCTTCGACCTCCCATGTTCTTATTATGGTATAATTATCCGGGTTTGCAGACTGATCTGATGTCTCACTATAATTAACATTCACTTTCCCACCACAGTTATCTTCAAAAATTAATTCTGGAACACTTGGTATATCACCACAAAGCACATCAACAATAGGTTCATAATCAGAAATTAGTACTGGTGCTATTTCATCGTTAACAAAAATGAGCTGAACAACCTCCAAAAAATTACCACAAGCGTCAGTCACAAGATAAGTACGCTCGATAGTCTCGCCACAAGTATTCCCATCAGAAACATCACCCTCAAATGTAACTGTAGGAGTACTACAATTATCTGAGGCATCCGTCACCACACTAATATCAGGCATAGGAACTTCTTCAATACATGAGAATTCCATAGAATCCGGATCTGAGGCTGTAGGCGCAATCGTATCATTAATAGTGATAAGCTGAGTGACAACCATAGAATTATCACAAGTGTCAGTTACACTGTAAATCCTCCTAATTGCCCCTCCACAAGAATTTCCATCAAAGACATCTTCAATAAAAGAAACCGTAGGAGCACTACAATTATCCGCTGCATCTGTCACCACACTAATATCGGGCATAGGAACTTCTTCAATACATGAGAATCCCATAGGAGCTGGATCTGAGGCTGTAGGCGCAATCGTATCGTTAATAGTGATAAGCTGAGTGACAACCATAGAATTATCACAAGTGTCAGTTACACTGTAAGTCCTCCTAATTGCCCCTCCACAAGAATTGCCATCAAAGACATCTTCAATAAAAGAAACCGTAGGAGCACTGCAATTATCGGCAGCATCTGTCACCACAATAATATCGGGCATAGGAACTTCTTCAATACATGAGAATTCCATCGGAGCTGGATCTGAGGCTGTAGGCGCAATCGTATCATTAATAGTGATAAGCTG